>ERZ772855.128-NODE-128-length-92351-cov-12.593265_pt1 | contig 92351 bp, 86 predicted proteins | sample MGYA00511900_ERZ772855 | MGnify/ENA primary metagenome ERZ772855 (study PRJEB29015, sample SAMEA2737701) | human gut metagenome | biome: human gut; feature: human-associated habitat; material: faeces | place: China | collected 2012 ... | reverse complement strand
TTTTATTTTTAAAAATTAAATCATTATAAATAAGAATAATTATTTTTATGTGAAATTAGAAAGAGTGAGAATTACTATTTTCTTATAAAATAACCATAAAAAGGTTTGTTTTAAATATAACTAAAGAAATTTTCTTGTGATTATAATAAAAAATATATTTCAAATAACTAAAAATGTTCTAAAATAAGAGTTATTGACATAAAAAAGAAAATGGAGTATATATGTTATCAACAAGAAAAAATAAATGAGGAGGAATTATTATGTCAAAAGGATTTGCACCAGAACCATATAAAATAAAAATGGTTGAAAATATGGCTATTATGACTAAAGAAGAGAGAAAAGAGGCTATTGAAAGAGCTGGATATAATACTTTTTTATTAAAATCAGATGAATGTTATATAGACTTACTTACTGACTCTGGAACTAATGCCATGAGTGATGCTCAGTGGGCTGGGTTAATGTTGGGAGACGAAGCTTATGCAGGAAGTAGAAACTTCTACCATTTAGAAAAAACAGTACAAGAACTTTTTGGATTTAAATATGTAGTTCCAACTCACCAAGGAAGAGGAGCAGAAAATATTTTATCAACATTAACAATTAAGCCAGGGGACTATGTTCCAGGAAATATGTATTTTACTACTACAAGATTTCATCAAGAAAGAAATGGGGCGACTTTCAGAGATATTATAATAGACGAAGCTCATAATTCTCAAATAGATTTACCATTTAAAGGTAATGTAGATTTAAAGAAATTACAAGCATTAATAGATGAAGTGGGGGCAGAAAAAATACCATATGTTTGTTTGGCAGTTACAGTTAACTTAGCTGGAGGACAACCGGTATCAATGGCTAATATAAAAGCTGTTTCAGAACTAGCTCATAAACATGGAATTAAGATTATGTATGATGCAACTCGTTGTATAGAAAATGCTTATTTTATAAAAGCAAGAGAAGAAGGATATGCAGATAAATCTATAAAAGATATTGTAAAAGAGATGTTTTCATATGGTGATGGGTGTACAATGAGTGGAAAAAAAGACTGTTTAACTAATATCGGTGGATTCTTATGTATGAATGATTATGAATTATATCTACAAGCGACAGCTACAGTAGTTCAATTTGAAGGAATGCCTAGCTATGGTGGATTGGCAGGAAGAGATATGGAAGCTATGGCAATTGGACTTAGAGAGGCTGTAAACTATGAATATATAAGTCATAGAGTTAATCAAATAAGATATTTAGGAGAAAAGCTAGATGCAGCAGGGGTACCTATGGTAAAACCTTATGGAGGACATGCAATTTTCTTAGATGCAAGAGCATTTTTACCACATTTAACTCAAGATGATTTTCCTGCTCAAGCTTTAGCAGCATCTATTTATGAGCATTCTGGTGTTAGAACAATGGAAAGAGGAATTATATCAGCAGGAAGGGATGTAAAAACAGGAAAAAATCATTATCCTAAATTAGAAACAGTAAGATTAACAATTCCAAGAAGAGTTTATACATATGCTCACTTAGATTATGTAGCAGATACAATAATAGAACTGTACAAAAATAAAGAGCAAATAAAAGGATTAAAGTGGGAGTATGAACCAGCTTGTTTAAGATTTTTTACAGGAAGATTTTCACAGAAATAGATAATAAAAATTAAAATATCCTAAAGATAACTTTAGGATATTTTAATCTAGAAATACCTACATAAAACTTTCTACTAAAATAAAATTAGGAGGTATGTGATGGGGTTTATAGATTCATTATTATCACCGTTGAAAACAGCAGTTAGTGCATTGAATGGGTTTTTATGGGGTGATATAATATTATTTAATGTTGGTGAAGCAAATATTGGTTTAAGTTTATTAGTTTTAATGTTAATTCCTACAGGAATATATTATTGTATTAAAACTAGAATGTTATCTTTTAGATTATTTCCAGAGATGATAAGGATAGTTTTAAAAAGTAAGAATAAAGAGGATAAGGAAGCTATTTCTGGATTACAAGCTCTATTTATAGCTACAGCCTCTAGAGTGGGAATGGGGAATTTAGCTGGCGTAGTAGCTGCAGTGTCTTTTGGAGGACCTGGAGCAATATTTTGGATGTGGATAGCAGCTATAATAGGATCAAATACTGCATTCATAGAGAGTACATTAGCTCAAATTTATAAAGAAAAAGATCCTTTGTTTGGTGGTTGGAGAGGTGGACCAGCTTATTTTATGAATCGAATGGAGGTTATTGCTGAATCTAGAGAGGACGATCCATTTGAAAAAAATTTGGAAAAAGACTCAGATGTTGTATCTAAAAATGGAAAAAGATACTATAAAAAATCTTCTAATTTTAGACTTTGTGGAATTTTATTTGCAATTTCTGGATTAATAACTTGGGTTGGAATAACACAAATAGTTTCTAACTCCGTTTCAGAATCATTTAATAATGCTTTTGGAATATCACCACTTTATACATCAATTGCAATGACAGCTTTAGGAGCAATAGTTTTATTTGGAAAAGGAAGAAAAGATAAAATAGCAGATGTTTTAAATAAATTAGTGCCAATAATGGCAATATTATATTTTTCTTTAACACTTTTTATATTGATTAAAAATATTGGTTCAGTTCCTGGAATGTTTTTAGAAATTTTTGAAGAGGCTTTTGGTGCTAGGCAAATAGTTGCAGGAGGATTTGGAGCAGTATTAATGCAGGGAGTAAAAAGAGGTTTGTTTTCAAATGAGGCTGGAAGTGGTTCAGCTCCATGTGCAGCGGCAGCAGCAGATGTAGATCATCCTGTAGAACAAGGGTTAATTCAAGCTTTAGGTGTTTTTATAGATACTTTAGTTGTTTGTAGTTGTACGGCATTTACAATGCTTTTAGCACCACAATCAATTAGAGATGGGAAAATGGGGATGGATTTACTTCAAAGTTGTATGGATTATCATATAGGAAGTATTGGAACACCTTTAGTTGCAGTAATATTATTCTTATTTAGTTTTAGTACATTTTTAGGAATATTATTCTATGCAAGATCTAATGTAGCATTTTTATTTGGTGATAAAATGAAGGCTCAAGATGCATATAAAATTTTAGCATTAATTATGATGTTTGTAGGTGGAATGGCTCAGTATCTGTTTGTATGGGAATTAGGAGACTTGGGAGTGGCATTAATGACAGTATTTAATATCATTGCAATAGTTCCAATGTCTAAAATAGCATTAGATTCTTTAGATGATTATGAAGAAATTTATATTAAAAATAATAAAACAGTATTATTAGAAAAAGAGTAAAGTAATACCTTAGATTAGAGTTTGGACTAATCTAAGGTATTTTTTATTGTAAAAATATGTAAAATTTGATATTCTATAATAAACAGTTTTTTATTTTAAGGGGGAATAGTATGTTTTTATCGCCAGGAGAAAAGATACTAAAATATAGAAAACATTATAAAATTAAACAAGAGGATATAACAGGGGATAAAGTTTCTAAGACATACTTAGGAATGGTTGAAAGTGGTCGAAAATCTTTAAGTAAAAAAATGAGTGTTATTTTTTATAAAAACTTAAAGAGAATAGTTGAAGAGTTAGGTGAAGAGCTTACAATAACTTATGAGAGCTTTATAGAAACTTCTGAAGAACAAGCTAAAAAATATTTAGATAAAGTTATAAAAGATAGAGAAATAAATAATAAATGGTTAGTTGAAGAAGGAATTTTAAAGGTGTCAAAAATAGATCAAATTAAATATATAATTGATTTAGCAGAGATGTACTTAAAACTAGAAAATACAAATGAAGCTAGAAGAATGTATAGTAAACTTTTTCAAAGAATTACAGAAATTAAAAAATATGAAAAAGAATTTGAAATTTTTATAAATTTATGTGCAAAACATGAAAAGTATGAGATAATATCTTTACTGTTTAATAAATATAAAGATGATATTTTAGCAAATCAAATTTTAAAGAGGAATGATAAAATATATTATCTATATCTGTTTTCACTTTATAAAGATAAAGAAAAAAACTATTTAAATATAGAGAATGAAATAAATGAGTATTTAAAAATTATAAAGAATAGAGTTATAAAAAATAATTGTCTGAATATTTTAGCAGAAATTTATATAGAGTCTGATATAGAAAAAGGAATTGAATTATATTTTTTAATTTTGAAAAAAGCAGTAACTTTAGAGGAAAAATTACATACGCTCTATAGCTTAGGAAAAATTTTAATTAATTCTAAAAAAAATAATGAGTTAAAAAATATTTATTTAAAATTAAATAAGATTTATGAAAAGAAAATTATTAAAAATAATGAAGAGAAATTTAAACTATTATATAACCTAGGGAAATTATCAGAGTACTTTGAGAAAAAAAATGAAAGTAGAACTTTTTATATAGAGGCACTTATAATTGGAAAAGGAATAGAAGTTCCTCTTAAAGAAGTAATAGATATAATTAATAGATTATTTAAAATGTTTGAAAAAAGTGATTATTACTCTTTAATTAGTATAGAAAAAGAGTATTTAAGAATATTAGAAAGTTATGAGGATTTTAAACCTGTAATAAAACTTTTTGAGTATTATTATAAAAACTATCCTCATAAAATGGAAGAGAAATTTAATTTATTTGGAAACTATTTGGAGTAAAATAGTAAGGAGAAAGGTAAAATGGTAAAAGTAGGAAAAAGACAAACAATGAAGATTAATAACTTCAGCAGCAAAGGAGCACATTTAGATGCAGGAACAGGAGACTCAAAAGATAATATTCTTCTGCCTAACAATGAGTTAGAGGGTAAAGTTTTAGATATTGGTGATGAGCTAGATGTAATGATATATAGAGACTCGGAAGATAGATTAACAGCAACTTTAAGAAAAACAGCTTTAACAGTTGGAACAATAGGAAAGCTGTATGTAACAGATACAAATGAAAAATTGGGAGCATTCTTAGATTGGGGACTAAAAAAAGAATTACTATTACCACATGCCCAAATGGTAGGAGAAGTTAAACCAGGAGATGAGGTTTTAGTTGGAATATATGAGGATAGTAAAGGAAGACTATCTGCGACAATGAAAATATATAGTTTTTTAATGCCAAATAAAGATTATCAAAAAAATGATTTTGTAGAAGGTACAGTATATAGAATTAATCCTGAAATTGGTGTTTTCGTAGCAGTGGACAATAGATATTTTGGATTAATTCCAAATAGTGAGTGTTTTAAAAAGTTCTATGTAGGTGAAGAGATTCAAGCTAGAGTTATCAGAGTTAGAGAGGATGGAAAGTTAGACTTAGCAATGAGAGAGTTAGCTTTTGTTCAGATGGATAAAGATGCAGAAAGTATTTTAGGAAAAATGAAGATATTAAAAACGCACTTTAGATTTAATGACGATAGTTCACCAGAAGCTATAAAAGAGTATTTTGGAATAAGTAAAAAAGCTTTTAAAAGAGCTATAGGAAAACTTTTAAAAGAGGGAAAAATTGAAAAAACTGAAGAAGGATTCTTTAGATTAAAATAAAAGGGGATTTTATGGAAGGGAAAACTATACAATCTATCCAAAGAGCAATAGATATAATGAACTGTTTTAATGAAAATGTGCATGAACTTTCATTAAAAGAGATTAGTGAAAAAGTTGGTTTAAGTAAAAGTACTGCACATGGAATTGTATCAACACTTTTAAAAAACTCGTATTTAGAGCAAAATGAAAAAAATAGCAACTATTCATTAGGACCAGCCTTTATAGAAAAAAGCTTTATTGTAAATGAGGATGTTTTAATAAAGAATATTGGGCATAAATATTTAGTAAAGATATCAGAAGAGTTTTCAGTGACCGTGAATTTATTTTTATTTAAGAGAGAGCATTTAAAATTAATTGATAGAGTACAATCTGACTCGATGTATTATACAATTAGTACATCGATAACTAAAATTCCTTTAAATGCATCAGCTTCTGGAAAGTTAGCATTAGCATATTCTAAAGATGTAAATATAGATAAAATATTTAGTAAAAATCTATTATATAAATATACAAATAGTACAATAATAGATAGAGAAACATTGATAGAAGAGATTTATAAAATTAGAGAAGATGGATATTCTTTAGAGCGATCAGAGGTTGAATTAGGAATTTATTGTATATCGGTTCCAATTTTTAAAGTTAATAATGTTTTTGTTGGAACAGCATCAATAATGGCAACAAGAGAAAAATTAATGAATATTTTACCTAAATTGGCACCAAAGATGGTTGCTATGAGTAAAAAAATATCGTTCGAATTAGGAGCACGAGAGGAGTGAAAACTCCTCTTTTTTATTTTCCTATTGACAAAAAAATAAAAATGGTATATTGTTAATATAACAATTTTTTATTGAAGAATGACGTTCGACAATGTAGAACAAAAAAGGGAGGATTTATGAACAACATGCTGGAAATTTTTGGACAATTTTGCTTTACAGAGGATAAATTAAAAAGCAGAATACCAGAATCGTATTTTAAAGAGTTTAAAAAAGTTCAAAATGGAGAGAAAGAGTTATCTATAGAACTTGCTGACTCAATAGCAAATGCAGTTAAAAATTGGGCTACTGAAAATGGAGCTACACATTTTACACATTGGTTTCAACCATTGACAGAATTGACTGCTGAAAAGCATGATTCGTTTATTTCTATGTCGTCTGATGGTACTTGTGTTTCGCAATTCTCTGGGAAGGAGCTTATAAAGGGTGAAGCTGATACATCATCATTTCCAAATGGAGGAGTTAGATCAACTTTTGAAGCAAGAGGATACACAGCGTGGGATTGTAAATCACCAATGTTTTTAAGAGGAGAGGGATTATCTAAATCATTATATATTCCAACAGCTTTTATTGGATATAACCAGATGGCATTAGATAAAAAAGTACCTTTATTAAGATCAATAGACTTTATATCAGAGCAAGCACTAAGATTAAAAAAGATACTAGACCCTAAATCAAATGTAACGTCAATAACAAACACTCTAGGATTAGAGCAAGAGTATTTTTTAATAGAGAAGAAATTTTGGGAAAAACGTCAAGATTTAATGCTTTCAGGTAGAACAATATTTGGATCTTTACCACCAAAAGGTCAAGAGTTAAATGATCATTACTACGGAAGTATAAAAGAAAAAGTTGAAAAAGTGATGAATGAGATAGATACGGAATTATGGAAAATAGGGATAATGGCAAAAACAAAACATAATGAAGTAGCTCCTAATCAGTTTGAGATTGCATTGATGTTTACAACAGCAAATGTAGCTGTTGATCAGAATCAATTGACTATGGATATAATAAAAAAGGTTGCAGATAGACATAAATTAAGTGCATTATTACATGAGAAACCATTTAAAGGAGTTAATGGTTCTGGAAAACATTGCAACTGGTCATTATCAACAAATTTGGGAGAAAACTTATTAGATCCATCTTCTTTATCAAAAAATAATCTTCAGTTTTTAGTATTTTTAACAGCAGTTTTAGAGGGAATTGATAGATATGAAGATGTCTTGAGAGCTTCTTGTGCGACTCCTGGAAATGACCATAGATTAGGTGGACACGAAGCACCTCCTGCAATAATTTCGGTTTTCATAGGGGAAGAGTTAGAAGAAATATTAAAAAATATAGGAAAAATAGTTCCTGTAAATGAAGCACAAGAAAATATGGAGTTTGGTGTAAAAAACTTTACAAAAATACCAAAAGATATATCAGATAGAAATAGAACATCACCTTTTGCATTTACAGGAAATAAATTTGAGTTTAGAATGCCAGGTTCAAGTGCATCGGCATCGACACCAACATTTATAATAAATACAATTATTGGAACTATAATAAAAGAGTATGCCGATTATTTAGAAGGAAGAGATTCTAAGAATTTAAAAAAGGATATAATCGAACTTATAAAAGATAGATACGAAAAGCATAAAAGAATTATATTCAATGGAAATGGTTATGATGAGAGTTGGAAAATTGAAGCAGAAAAAAGAGGGTTAAAAAATTTAAAAAATACACTAGAAGGATTGAGAATATATAAACAAGAAAATATAGTAGAGTTATTTAAAAATGCCAAGGTATTATCACCAGAAGAGCTAGAGGCAAGATATATGGTTTATTGTGAGCGTTATATTAAACAAGTTAATATCGAAGGAAGCTCAATGGTTAGAATAGCTAGAAATGAGATATATCCAGCTTTAATGGAGTATGCAGCTAAGATATCAAATAGTATCTTGTCATTAAGAGAAGTTTTAGGAGATGATGAGTTCTTAGTGGCTGATAAAGCTCATTTAGTAAAACTATTAGCTGGAAAAAATCGTTTGAAAGATTATTTAGCTCAATTAGAGTCACAACTTGTAGTAGCTAATGAAATTGAAGATTTATATGAAAAAGTAGTTTATTTAAATAAAGAAATAATTCCTTTGCTTAAATGTCTAAGAGATATTATTGATTTACTAGAGCATCAAGTTGAAAAGAAAGTTTGGCCTGTACCAACTTACGAAGATATGCTATTTAAATTATAATAAATAGAAAAGTCAGAGTTTTACTCTGACTTTTTTTAACTATATTGTGCTTTTAAATTATGTTTCTTTAAAACATGTTTAATCGCTTCTAAGGCAGCAATTGTACCATCTGATGTAGCTGTAGTAACTTGTCTAATGTGTTTAGATCTAACGTCTCCAGCAGCATATATTCCTTCAATAGATGTATGCATAGCTTCATTAGTAATAATATAACCTTGCTCATCTAGAGATGCCACTTCACCATAAAGTTCTTTAAGTGATTTTGTTCCTAAGTATAAGAAAGCAAACTGAGTAGGATAAGTTTCATGAGTACCATTGATTTTAACAATAACCTCTTCAACAAATTCATCTCCCTTAATTTCAACTAGTTCACTTGAATAATACATTTTAACTTTTTCGTTGGCTTTTAATGTTTCCATAAGAGCTTTATCGCAACTATCATCACAGTTATCAGTTATAAACATATGAATCTCTTTTGAATACTTTGTTAAAAATAGAGCTTCTTCAGCAATTTCTTTACCTTTTCCAAAAAGAGAAACAGTCATATTTCTTGTAAAAGCGCCATCACAAGTTGCACAGTAAGAAACTCCTTTTCCTAGATACTTTTCTTCTCCAGGAAGTTTTTTAGATCCATTTTTTGCCCATCCACTTGCAATTATAACAGTTTTTCCTAGGAAATTTTCAATATCTGTTTTTACAATTTTATGCTCTCCAAATAAATCAAATGCTAAAAATGTAGCATTAACAAATTCAACATTGTATTTAAGTGTTTGCTCTTTCATTAGAGTATAGATATCTTTTCCAGTAGGTGATCCTAAAATACCAGGATAGTTTTCTATTTTATGGGCCATAAGAAGACTTCCAGTATTTGGCTTCTCAATAACTAAAACTGAAAGATTAGATCTTCCAGCATAAAGTGCTGCAGTCAGACCAGCTGGTCCAGCACCGATAATAACAACATCATAAACTTTGTTTTCCATATTAATTCCTCCTAAAACATTCCTTGGGATTTTAATACTCTTTTTTCCTCGCCTAAAATAGTAGGTTCAGTATGGGCGCTATACACTATAGTATCTTCTGGATAAGTTTCACAAATCTTTTTTAAACTTCTTTGTAATTGTGATAAGTTACCAGTAGGTAAATCATATCTACCATAACTTCTTCTGAATAGTGTATCCCCAGAAATCATAAAATTAGACTCTTTGTTATAAAAACATTTAGAACCAATTGTATGACCAGGAGTATCAATAACTTCAAAACCAAAAATAGAATCTCCCTCTTTTATAGGAGTAAAATCACCTGTATATGCAAAGTCATATCCTTGAATAGCATAAGATAAGTTTAAGGATGCATCAGTTAAAAATTTCTCTTCCTCTTTTCCAATATAAATGTGAACATTAGGAAAAAGATGTTTTATTTCATTTATTCCGCCAATATGATCACCATGACCATGAGTAAGAATAACATTTTTTAGAGTTAAATTGTGATCTTTTATAAAAGATACAATATTTTCTAATCTAGAATCACTACAATCAAAAAGAGAAGCTTCGTTGTTGTCATTCCAAACCAAATAGCAGTTCGTCATATAGCTTCCCAAAGGAAAGGCTTTAATTTTCATTAAAAATACCTCCAATATATTCTTTTTCATAATTATACATTATTTTAGTATTTTTTTCCATGAAAATATTTATAAAAACATCTTTAAAACTTCTTTTACCATCTCAATACGTTTTTCAATAGATGAGATAACTAAATATTCAGAAGCTTCATGAGAGTTTCCACCAACAGGTCCTACTCCGTCAAGAACTCCAACTCCGAGAATTCCTAAAAAATTAGCATCAGATCCACCACCAGTTTTTTCCCAATTAGAATCAATTTTTAATTGTTTTTTAACTATTTCAAATTTATCTAAAAGTTCCTTTGATAAAGGATTAAGAACTAAAGGAGGTCGATAACCAATCTCTTTTATTTCAACATTAATACCTTCAACATATGGATTTTCTTTTAATCTATTTAAGGTTTTTTCTATATTTTCAAAATGATTTATATCATGTGATCGCCCTTCAAATTTTATAACAGCTTTATCAGGTATTGTATTTACTCCAAATCCACCATTAATAATTCCAACGTTAATAGAGTTCCCTAATTCTAAATTTTGTAATTTTGAAATCTCTAAAACCCAATGAGATGCTTCAACAATAGCATTTATACCATTTTGAGGAGCTATTCCAGCATGAGCAGCTTTTCCATTAAAAGTAATTTCATACTTAATTAGCCCTTTTCTTTCTGAAACCATATTTCCATTTTTTCTAGCGGGTTCAAAAACTAGAGCATATTTTGTTTTTTTTCCCATTTCTGTAATTAATTCTCTAGATATTAAAGAGCTAATTTCCTCATCTGTATTTATTATTATACATATATTTAAAGAGCTATCTTTAAATTCTTTTGCAACCTCATACATAGATAAAAGTCCTGATTTCATATCATAAACTCCAGGCCCAGTTGCGATATCACCCTCTATTTTAAATGGTCTTTGAGCTGCAGTTCCTTCAGGAAATACAGTGTCATTGTGACCTATAAAAAGAAAATCAAAATTATCAACCTCTCTATTTTTAATAACAAGAACAGGATTTATTCCATTAAGTTCATGATATTCAACAATCCAATCTTTATAAAGTTTTTGAAAAAAATTAGTTACAAATTGTAAACCCTCTGGAGTATTGCTTCCACAGTCTACATTAACAAGTATTTCTAAATTTTTTAAATAAGTATTTAAATCCATAAAAATCCTCCTTAAATTTTATATTAACCAAATAAAACCATGTTAGAGATGAGAAGTACAACAAGTCCAACTAACATAGGAAGAAAAGTTCTTCTAACAACTAAAAATGGAGAAACACCTGAAATACCACAAACAGCAACAATAACCGCAGTAATAGGTGAAACACTTCTTGCAATACCAGACGCAAGTTGCATAGGCATGGCAATAACAACAGGGTCAATATTAACAGATGCTGCAACAGTTGGTGCTAAAGCAGCAAAGGCAAAGAATGGAGCATTTCCAGAACCCATAATAACAGACGAAGCTGAAATAACCGCCGTCATAACTAAAATCATAGGTTGAACACCTAAGCCAGCATTTTTAGTCCAATCAATAATACTATTAATAACTCCAACTTTAGTTAAACCATAAGCAAAAAATTGACCAGCAACTATTAGAGTTATAACTGCAGCAAATTGTGAACCCATAGAGTTGAAAATTATTTTTAATTCACTAATAGTATTTTTAAAGGTTTTTTTTCTGATTCCTTCAATAACCATACTAACGGTAATACTTAAGAGCATAGCAACTTCAACATTCATTTTTATTGAACTTTTGAAAAGAGAGCTAAATGCTAAAATAACAACAAGTGGGATTATGGGAAAAATAGCATAGAAATTAGGAACATTACTATCCTCTTCATCTATAGAGCTTTTAGTTTTTACTCCAAAATCATCATAAGTTGAATTTTTATCTCCAATTTTTTGTACGAAATAATGCGTTATTGCAATTGCAATTATAACAAAAATAGCAACAGGAAGTTGGTATTTAACAAAATAAAGAGCAGCATCTAAATTTGCTGTTTTAGCAGCTAGAACAGAATTTCCAGATGCAGGCCCCAAATCTAAGCAAGCAGTAGTTCCAATAACAGCTGTTGCAGAAAGTGGACTAGCACCAAGAGAAACAAGAATAGGATAAACAGTAACCATTAATAAAACTCCTAAACCAGAAGCACTCGGAATAAAAATATTTAAAATTTGTCCAAGAATATAAGTAAGGGCTAGAACTAAATATGGTGAATTTAATTTTTTCATAGGTTTAGTTGTGATTTTAACTAGTGCTTTACTGGCTCCAATATGATCCATATATTTAGCAAATCCTCCAACAACCATAATAGTTAAACCAAGACCAGCAGTAGTTTTAGAAAAAGTATCTTTTAAATATTGAAAAATATCTAAAAAATTAGATCCTATTGAAGCTTTCTCATTAAGAATAGGAGTATCTTTTAAAAGAATAGCAGTACAAAGTAATAAAAAACCAGCTACAAATAAAACTCCTTGTGGATAAAACTTTTTTACAATAAAGTAACCGACAAAAAAAATAATAAAAAGTGTGATGAAAAAAATCATTGAGTAGTTTCCTCCTTCGATATTTGAAAGTCTAAATTTTTTTAACAAAAGTGTATAAAAATAGTGTTGTTAAAATAATTTAAGAACATTTTTCACTAATTATACATACTTTAATTAGAGGTGTCAATAAATGAAAAATATATATTATAAATGGTAATTATTTACCGCTAATTAATCAACTTTTGGTTAAGTTTTTATAAAAAACTAAAAAATAAAAAAAAACAGTTGACTTGAATACTAGTGTAATACTATAATTTTAATTAAAAACTGTTCTTTAAACGAATTATAGTACTTATTTTCAGAACAAAAATTTTTGAAAAAATACTTTTAAAATGGAGGGATAAAATGAAGTATAGTTACTATCCAGGATGTACTTTAAAAACTAAAGCAACTAAATTGGAGAGTTATGCTTTAGAAGCAGCAAAAAAGCTAAATATTTCATTAGAAGAGATTGAAAATTGGCAATGCTGTGGGGGAGTATATCCTCAAAGTGATGGGGAAGTAGCACAAAAACTTTCATCTGTTAGAAGTTTAATATCAGCAAGAGATAAAGAAGAGAAACTTTTGACTCTTTGTTCAGCTTGTCACAATGTTATTAAAAGAGTTAATAACGATATTAAAACAAAAGAAAACGTAAGAAAGAAGGCTAATTTATATTTAGAAGTTGAAAATGAGTATAAGGGAGAAACTGAGGTAGTTCATTATTTAGAAATGTTAAAAAATGATGTAACTTTTGATATTTTAAAGGAAAAGGTTGAAAATTCATTAAATGGAAGAAGAATAGGGGCATATTATGGATGTCTTTTGTTAAGACCCCAAAAGGAGATGACGTTTGATAATCCAGAAAATCCAACTATAATAGAGGATTTTATAGAAGCGCTAGGAGGAAAAGCCATAAAATATCCATATAGAACGGAATGTTGTGGAGGGTATTTAGCTGTAAATAATAAAAAATTAGCTGAAAATATGAGTGATAAGATTATTAAATCAGCTGAATTAAGCGAAATAGAGGAAATAATAACTGCATGTCCTCTTTGTAAATATAATTTAGAAAAAAAAGATTCTAAAATTAAAGTCACATATTTTACAGAATTGTTAGCAGAAGCTTTGAATCTTAAAACAGAGGAGGAATAATGATTAGGGAAAAAAAAAATCCTAAAAAAAATTCAGAGGTTCAAAAAATAATTGAACTGAGTAAAGAAAAAATAGATGATTGTATGCAATGTGGAAAGTGTTCAGCAGGTTGTCCTGCAAATGCTGGAATGGATATTTTACCTCATCAAGTTATAAGATTTTTGCAAATTGGAGATGTAAAAAAATTAAAAGAATCAAAGTCTATTTGGAATTGTGCAGCTTGTTTTACTTGTGAATCGCGATGCCCAAGAGATGTAAGTGTTTCAAAATTAATGGAAGCAGTAAGACAAACAGTTGTTAGAAAACAAGGAGAGGATAGATTGACTCCTGAAGTTGTTTCAAAATTAATGAGAGATAGAGATATGCCACAACAAGCAGTTGTAAGTGGTTTTCGTAAATATAGTAAATAATTTTTTTTGTTAAGGGAGGAAAATCAGTGCGTAAAGTAGGGGTATTTGTTTGTTGGTGTGGAAGTAATATTGCTGGTACTGTCGATGTAGAAAAAGTAAGAGATGCAGTGAAAGATATGCCAGGGGTAGTACATTCAGTAGATTACCAATATATGTGCTCAGAGGTAGGTCAAAACTATTTAAAAGATGCTATAAAAGAAAAAGGATTAGATAGAATAGTCGTTGCTTCTTGTTCACCTAGAATGCATGAAGCAACATTTAGAAAAGCAGCAGAATCAGCTGGATTGAATCCATATTTAGTAGAGATAGCAAATATAAGAGAACACTGTTCTTGGGTTCACAAAGATAAGGAAGTAGGAACTGAAAAAGCCATATCCTTAACAAAGGCAGCCATAGCTAAAGCAACTTTAAATGAAGAATTAATAGCAGGAACTACTGCAGTTGAAAAAAGAGCTTTAGTAATAGGTGGAGGAATAGCAGGGATTCAGACAGCTTTGGATATTGCTGACGCAGGATACTTAGTTGATATAGTTGAGCAAGCTCCTACAATTGGAGGAAAAATGGCTCAAATAGATAAAACATTCCCTACATTAGATTGTTCGGCATGTATATTAACGCCAAAAATGGTTGATGCAGCAGCACATCCAAATATAACACTATATACATATAGTGAAGTAGAAAATGTAAGTGGGTTTGTAGGTAACTTTAATGTAGCTATAAAGAAAAAACCAAGATATGTAGATATGGATAAATGCACTGGATGTGGAGTTTGCATAGAGAAATGTCCATCTAAAAAAGGAAAAAGTGAATTTGAAGAGGGATTAGCCACAAGAACAGCAATTTATACTCCATTTGCTCAGTCTGTACCAAAAGTTCCAGTTATAGATAAGGAACAATGTTTAAAGTTCAAAACTGGAAAGTGTGGAGTATGCTCTATAGTTTGTGGAACTAAGGCTATAAAATTTGATCAAGAAGAGGAGATTATTAATCAAAAATATGGAGCTATAGTTTTAGCAACTGGATTTGACTTAATAAAATTAGATGAATTTGGAGAATATCATTATGATCATCCAGATGTTATAACAGGTCTTGAATTTGAAAGATTAACAAATGCAGCAGGACCTACAAAAGGAAAATTTGTAAAGCCTTCAAATGGAGAAAGACCAAAAAAAGTTGTTTTTGTTCAGTGCGTTGGCTCAAGAGATAAAAGTGAAAGAGGAAAATCATATTGCTCGAAGATATGTTGTATGTATACAGCCAAGCATGCTATGTTAATAAAAGATAAATATCCAGATACAGAAGTTTATGTATTTTATATAGATGTACGTACTCCTGGTAAGAATTTTGATGAATTCCAAAGAAGAGCTGTAGAAGAATACGGGGTTCACTATATAAAAGGAATGGTTGGAAAAGTTATGCCAGAAGGATCTAAACTAATGGTTCAAGCTGTAGATACGTTATCAGGAGTACCATTAGAAATAGATGCAGATATGGTAGTATTAGCCTCAGCAACATCAGCTAAGTCAGACGCAGTAGCATTAAAAAGAAAATTAAATATAAGTGGGGATTTAAATAACTTCTTTACGGAAGCTCACCCAAAGTTAAAACCTGTAGAAACAGCCTCAGCTGGAATATATTTAGCAGGAGCATGTCAAGGACCAAAAGATATACCTGAAACAGTAGCACAAGCTAGTGCGGCAGCAGCAAAAGCAATAATTTTATTAAGCAAAAAAGAGTTAACAAATAATGCCTGTGTGTCTAATGTAAATAAAAATATTTGTAGTGGATGTAAAGCTTGTTCGAAGATGTGTCCATATGATGCTATAAAAGTTAAAATGATGGATATATATGATCATGGGAAAGTTGTAAGAAAAGAAGTGGCTGAAGTGAATGAAGCTCTATGCCAAGGGTGTGGAGGATGTACTGTTTCTTGTCGTCCAGGTGCAATAGATTTAAAAGGATTTACAAATAAACAGATAATGGCGGAGGTAGACGCAATATGTCTTTAGAAATAAATAAAACAGAAGAGTTCAAACCTTTAATAGTTGCTTTTTGTTGCAACTGGTGTAGCTATGCAGGTGCAGATTTAGCAGGAACGAGTAGATTAAATTATCCAGCTAATGTAAAAATAATCCGTGTACCATGTTCATGTAGAGTTAATCCAAATTTTGTTCTTCGTGCTTTTCAAAAAGGAGCAGATGGAGTTGTAATGGCAGGATGTCATCCAGGGGATTGTCATTATTCAACAGGAAATTATTATACAAGAAGACGTTTCTCGGTTTTTACTAATCTTCTTCAATTTATGGGAGTAGAGAAAGATAGATTTAAAGTTGATTGGATATCAGTAGCAGAAGCAAATAAATTTTCTACAGTTATGAATGATATTTTAGAAAAAGTTCATAAATTAGGACCAAACAGAAAGTTGAGGGATATGAGATGGGAAAGATAGAGATATTATTAGAAGCAAAAGAGGATTTAATAGCAAAAAAAATAGATGTGATAATAGGTTGGAAAAAAGAGGATAATTCTATTGAATCGATTCCAACTTTCGTAGAGAATTTAGAAGAGTTTGAAACACTTATAATTGATGATTACTGTGTAAATAATTTATCTAAATATTTAATAGATGAAGCAAATAACGGAAGAAAAGTAGGGGTTTTCTTAAAAAAATGTGATGAAAAAGGTTTTGAGCAAATTGTAATGGATAATAGAATAGTTAAAGAAAATATTGTTACTTATAAAATATCTTGTAATGGAATGAAGAATTTTATGACGAATGAGATATTTAGAAAATGTGAAGAATGTTTAGATGAAACGATAGATAAATATTCTGATGTCAAAGAGATAGAAGAGATGAGTTATGATGAAAGATATGAGTATTGGATGGGAGAGATGTCTAAATGTATTAGATGTAATGCCTGTAGAAATATTTGTCCTGCTTGTAATTGTGAAACTTGTGTTTTTGAGAATAAAAATGAAGATGTTCTAGGAAAAGCTAATAATGAAAGTGAAACAGGATTCTATCAAATTATAAGAGCTTATCATGTAGCAGGAAGATGTTCTGACTGTGGTGAGTGTGAAAGAATTTGTCCAGTCGGAATTCCTTTAGGAAAGATAAATAGAAAAATAATAAAGGATTTAGATGAACTTTATGGTGCTGAAGAAGATACGTTATCAAACTATAATATAGAGGATAAAGATAGTTTCACAGAGAAAAAGGGAGGGAAATAATGAAAAAGTTATCTAAAAAAAATTTAAATGCCCTTTGGGAAATTATAAATGAAGAGTATAACTTATTTCTTCCTAAAAAAGATAGAGGGATACTAAAGTTTAAAAATTTTATAGAGGAGGGAGAAGTAGATTTAGAAACTTTAAAAACAACAGTCCCTTTAAAAAACTTTGTATTTCCTCAAAATGAAACATATTTAAAATTTAAGACAGAGAATAAAAAAATAAAATTTAAAGTAGAAGGGGTTTCAGAAGAAAAATATGTAATTTTTGGTGCTAGACCTTGCGATATTAAATCATTAGAAATATTAGATAATATTTTTTTAAGAGAACCAGTTGATACGTATTATAAGGCTCATAGAGATAGAGGTATTATAATATCTTTAGCTTGTAACACTATTGAAAGTAGTTGTTTTTGCGAAATTTTTGGAATAGAGCCAACATCAATTTTTAAATCTACAGATATATCCCTAGTTGATTGTGGGGACTTCTATTATTGGAATGAAGTAACTGAAGAGGGTAAGATATTAACAGAAAAGCTTAAAAATATTTTAGAAAACATAGAAGAAGTAGATAAAGAGTTACATGAAAATAGGAAAGAGATTATCAAAAAAAAATCAGAAGAAAATATTTTGAATAGTTTAGAAATAAATAAGATTGGAGAGCTAAAAGAAGTTTTTGAAAATGAAAAAGTATGGAAAGAGTTGTCAAGAAGATGTTTAGCTTGTGGATCGTGTACATATGTTTGTCCAACTTGTCACTGTTATGATGTAAAAGATTATGCTGGAAATAATAGTGGTGAAAGATTTAGATGTTGGGATTCGTGTATGTATTCAGAATTTACTTTAATGGCACATGGAAACCCTAGAACAACTCAAATGCAAAGAGTAAGACAGAGGTTTATGCATAAATTAGTATATTATCCAAATAATCACGATGGAATTTATTCTTGTGTTGGATGTGGAAGATGTATAGAAAAGTGCCCGGTGCATATTGATATAGTAAAAGTAATAAAAAAATTGGCGGTGAATAAATAATGGCTTGTACATGTCATGAAAAGGACCCATTGGTTCCACAAATAGCAAAATTAGAATTTGTAAGAAGAGATACACCAGATGTAACAACATTTAGAATAGTATCAGAGAATGGAAAGGCACCTTTTGAGTTTAAACCTGGGCAGTGTGCAATGATATCTGTACCACCTCTAGGGGAAGCTATTTTTTCAATAACGTCATCTCCAACTGAAGAGGGATATATAGAGTGTAGTATAAAAAAATGTGGTGTTGTAACAGATTATTTACATACATTAGAAGCAGGAGACGAAATTGGAATAAGAGGACCATACGGAAATAATTTTCCTGTGGAATTACTAAAAGGAAAAGACTTATTATTTATAGGTGGAGGAATTGGATTGGCACCTTTAAGATCGGTTATAAATTATGTTATGGATAGAAGAGATGAATTTGGAAAAGTTGATATAGTTTATGGTGCTAGAACACCAGAAGACTTAGTTCATCCAAAAGATATATTTGAAGTTTGGCCAAAATCGGAAAATACAGATGTATACTTAACAGTTGATAAAGAGGCAGAAAATTGGAATGGACATGTTGGTTTTGTTCCAAGTTATATAAAAGAATTAGAGTTTAATACTAATAAGGTAGCTCTTGTTTGTGGTCCTCCAATAATGATTAAATATGTTCTTCAAGGACTTGAAGAGTTGGGATTTAAAAAAGAGCAGGTTTATACAACTTTAGAATTAAAAATGAAGTGTGGATTTGGAAAATGTGGACGTTGTAATATAGGGGATAAATATGTATGTAAAGATGGACCTGTATTTAGATGTGATGAAATAACAGAGCTTCCAGACGAATATTAATCTTTATTAGGAGGAGAATAAGAAAGTGACAGATAAAAAAATGGTGGATATATATATATTGGGTAAAAAATACACAGTACCGAATACGTTAACAATAATGGAATCAATGGAATATGCTGGTTATCAGTTAAAAAGAGGTTGTGGATGCAGATCTGGATTTTGTGGTGCATGTGCAACAGTTTATAGAGTAAAAGGGAATAAGGAAATGAAAGTTGTTTTAGCTTGCCAAAGTAAGGTTGAAGACAATATGTATCTGACTCAGATTCCATTTTTCCCAGGAGATAAAGGGATATATAATATAGATAAATTAGATTCTACAGCAGATTCTATTGCGAAATATTATCCTGAAATTTATAAGTGTATTGGATGTAATTCTTGTACAAAAGGGTGTTCACAAGGTTTGGATGTAATGCAGTATATTGGTTACGCTCAAAGAGGAGAATTAGAAAAGTGTGCTCATACATCTTTTGATTGTGTGTCTTGTGGAATATGTGCAACTAGATGTCCAGCTGGAATAACTCATTATAATGTTGGACTTTTAGCACGTAGATTAACAGGAAAATATATTTCAGCTGAAACAAAGCACTTGAATGATAGAGTAAAGGAAATAGAAGATGGAGAGCATGATTTAGCTTTAGAGGAGCTTATGAAAAAAGATATATCAGAATTAAAAAATTTATATAATAATAGAGATATCACAAAATAGAAATTTGGAGGAGAGTTAATGTATACACCAGAAATGAGAGAGTTAATAAAGAAAGTTGAAGCAACTCGTGCTCAAAGAATAGCTCAAGGGGATTTCCCAAGAATGACTGCAGATGAGAAAACTGATGTTTTAAAAGAAAATCATCCAGATTATATAGAAGAAGGATTTGTTGAAATAAAAATTGGACCTAATAAAGGAGATAAGGTGCCAACTGAATTGGGATTATTACTTCATGGAAAAAGTAGATTAGAAAATATAGACATAGATTTAAACAAAATTGATTATGAAACAGATGTACTTATTATTGGTGGTGGTGGTGCAGGCGCAGCAGCAGCCTTAGAAGCACATAAAGTAGGGGCAAAAGTATTAATAGCTACAAAATTACGTTTTGGAGATGCAAATACAATGATGGCAGAAGGAGGAATTCAAGCGGCAGATAAACCAGATGATTCTCCAGCGAAACATTATTTAGATGTAATGGGGGGAGGACACTATTCAAATGTTCCAGAATTAGCAGCGGCTTTAGTGAAGGATGCACCTTTAGCGATAAAGTGGTTAGATAATTTGGGGGTTATGTTTGATAAAGAAAAAGATGGAACTATGGTAACTACACATGGTGGAGGAACATCTAGAAAAAGAATGCATGCAGCAGCAGATTATTCTGGAGCAGAAATAATGCGTGTGTTAAGAGATGAAGTTCAAAATCAAGAGATTGAAGTTTTAGAATTTTCACCAGCAGTTGAATTAGTTTTAGATGAGGAGAGAAAAGTTGCAGGAGCAGTTTTATATAATATTGAAACAGAGGAATATCATGTAGTAAAAGCTAAAACAGTTATATTAGCAACAGGTGGAGCAGGAAGATTACACTATCAAGGGTTTCCAACATCAAATCATTATGGTGCAACAGCAGACGGTTTAGTATTAGGATATAGAGCAGGAGCAAAATTAGCATTTGCAGATACAATCCAGTATCATCCTACAGGTGTAGCTTTTCCAGCTCAAATATTTGGAGCGTTAGTTACAGAAAAAGTTCGTAGTTTAGGAGCAACACCACTAAATATAGATGGAGAACAGTTTGTATATCATTTAGAAACAAGAGATGTGGAAGCATCTGCAATAATAAGAGAGTGTAATAAAAAAAATAAAGGTATTGAAGCTCCAAATGGAGTTAAAGGTGTTTGGTTAGATACACCTTTAATTGAAATTTTAAACGGTCCTGGAACAATAGAAAAGAGAGTTCCAGCAATGTTAAGAATGTATCAAAAATTTGGAATAGATATGAGAAAAGAACCGATTTTAATTTATCCAACACTTCATTATCAAAATGGAGGGTTGCTAATAGATGAAAATGGAGCTACAGAAATTAAAAACCTATATGTTGCAGGAGAAGCAGCAGGAGGAATTCATGGAAAAAATAGGTTGATGGGGAATTCACTTTTAGATATAATAGTCTTTGGAAGAAGGGCGGGAAAAGCAGCAGGAAGTATCTCTAAAGATGTTGAAATTACAAACCTAACATTAAATCATGTTGAAAAGTATCACAAAATGTTAAAAAAGGAAAATATTCAACTAAGTAGTATATCTCCTATGTTATTACCAAATTATACGCATAGAGGGAAGTAAATATGGGAAAAGAATACGATGAAACCTTAAATAAGAGTCTAAAAATATCTATTTCTGTTTTCTGGTGTGTTTTTTTATTAAAAGTGTTATTTAATGTAAATCCATTTTATGCTGCTATAGCAGCAGTATCTTGCTTACAAGGGACAATAAAAGATTCTTTTAAAGTTGGCGTAGAAAGAGTAATCGGAACTATCTTTGGTGGTGTAGTAGGATTATTTGCAATCTACTTTATAACAACAGAAGCTAATGATTTTAAAGGAAGTTTAATAATGGCTTTATCCATGATTATAATAATTTTTGGATGTACTTATATTTTGAAGAAGCCAGCATCAAGCACTATAGCATGTATTGTTTTCTTAGGTATAGCAACTAATATGGAAGGGAGAGATCCTTACTTTTGGGCTGGAAAAAGAATTCTAACCACTATAGTAGGAGTTATTATAGCTTTGGTTTGGAATTGGATATTAAGTGGTGAGTACAAAAGTTTTAAAAAAAGAAAAAGAGTTTAAAAAAAGTAGGATTATTACAATCCTACTTTTTAATTAATTATTTACGAACAAGACCAATTCCATCTCCAAAGGGAAGTAAAACGAAATTGTGATTTTTAGAAAGATAAGTTATAAACTCATCAAGTCTTCTTACAATTGTTTTAAATCTTTTTGGATATTCTTTATAAAGATAACCTCTAAACATTATATTATCAATAAAAATCATTCCATCATCAGCGAGTCTCTCAAAAGAATCAGTGAAAAATTCCATATAGTGTCCCTTAGAAGCATCTATAAAAATAAAGTCAAACTTTTCATTAAGTTTTTTAACTTCCTCAACACCATCTCCTAAAATCAGATTAACTGAATTTAAAAGCTCTCCTTTCTTAAAGTTTTCAAGAGCTTGATTATATCTAATTTCATCAATTTCGATAGTTGTTAATTTACCACCATTTTTTTTTGCAACTCTTCCCATAATAGTTCCAGAGTATCCAATAGCAGTTCCTATTTCAAGTATATTTTTAAAATTGTGACTAGAAGTTAAAAATTCAAGATATTTAGCAACTTCTTTTGTAACAATAGGTACATTATTTTCAATTGCAAAGGCTTCCATCTCTAAGATTAAAGGATCCTTTTCCTCTATTTTACTAACAACATATTCATTAGCTTCTTTTAATTCGTCTAACATTATTCAAAATCCTTTCTTAGTTTAATAATATAAAAATTATCTAAAATTTCTTCAGTATAATCAATTAAGAAACCTCCAATTGAATCAAAATGTCCGTTTACATTTTGAGGAAGGTCAAATTTTAAAACAGAGAAATTTTTATGATTATTTAAAAATTTAATGATATTATCTGTATTTTCTTCAGAAAATATAGTACAAGTACTATATACAAGTTCTCCACCAACTTTTAATGAGAAAGCTGCAGAATCAAGGATTTCATACTGTAGTGTAGATAATTCATGAACGTTATTCATATTTTTATTATATAGTGCTTCAGGTTTTTTTCTAAGAACACCATATCCACTACATGGAGCATCTACAAGAATTTTATCAAATTTTTGCCCCTGCTCTTTAAGTTTACGAGCATCTAATTTAATTGGTTTTACATTACTAAGTCCTAGTTTATGTAAGTTTTCTTCTATTATTTTTATTTTATGCTGATGAATATCAAGAGCAAAAATTTCTCCAGTATTATTCATAAGTTCCCCTAAAACCGCTGTTTTACTTCCAGGAGCACTGCATGTATCTACAACTTTTTCTCCAGGTAAAGGATTTAGAATTTTTGCAGCTAAATATGAAGAGCCATCTTGAGCAATGATTTTTCCATCTTTAAATTCAGGTGTATGTAATATAACTCCTGAATCAACATAATAAATAGTATCAACTTTTTTAATAATGTCAATTTTTAACTCTTTTAAAAGAGTTTCAAACTCTTTTTCAGAGTATTTTAAAGTATTTACTCTAATACTCATGTATGGAACTTTTTTTAATGATATTAAAACTTGTTCAGTAGAATCTCCATACTCTTTTTTTATTTTCTCATAAAACCATCTAGGATAAGAGTATAAAATATCAAGTTTATCCTCGTCTTTTAATTTTTTTATTTCATCTTCTTTATCTCTTAAATAACTTCTGATAACTCCATTAACAAACTTACTAACGGGTATTCCGAATTTATTTTTAGTTAATTCAGTTGCTTCCCATGCAATGCCTTTGTCGTCGCTATTCATAAAAGTAGCTTGATAGATAGAGATTTTTAATAAATTTTTAATCCAATTTTTTTTAATAGCTTTAGTTCTTTTTTCTAATTGGTAATTTAAATAAATATCATTTCTAATAACTCCATAGAAAACTTCAGTTATAAAACCACGCTCTCCTTTACTTAAATTATTTTTTGAAAAGTATTCATTTAAAAGAATATTTGAATATTTTCCTTTTTCAAATTCACTTAATAAACCAATAATTCTTTGTTTTATATTCAATATAACATCTCCTAACTATATAACTTTATATAACTCATCACTTTGAGGAGGCATAATTTCCAACCTCTTACCATTTTTAACAAGAACTTTTTCTTTAGAAGTGGTAAACTCTCCAATATCGAAAGCGGGAATGTTGTTTTCTTTCAATTTTTCAATTAAAGGAACAGCATTATTTTTTCCAACTACCATAAGCATAGTTCCACTTGATATAAGCTTTAAAGGGTTAATTTTAAAATAATTACAAATCTCTTTTGTGCATTTAGGTATAAATATTTTCTCATATGAAATTTCAACGCCTAAATTATAAAAGCAGCTAGACTCCCAAAGCGCACCTAAAAGGCCACCTTCAGTCACATCATGCATTCCTTTTGAGAATTTATTGGCAATAATACCATCTTTTACAACACTAGTTAAATCTAAAAGTGCTTTTGCATCATTAACAAGCTCTTTAGAAAAAGTATCAAGAAGTTCACTTTCTTTTTCAAAGGCAATAATGCCAGTTCCTTCAATTCCAACTCCTTTTGTTATAATTAATCTATCACCAGCAGTAATGTGCTCTCTTTTTTTAAAATTATCTTTTGTCCCAATACCAATTGAGGTAGCAGATATTATCGTTTTATTAACCGCAGCGGTAATTTCAGTATGTCCACCAATTATAGAAACACCAAGCTTATCAGCTTCTTGCTGAGCTTCTCTCATAATTTCAGCAATTTCCTCCTTTTTTGTTTCTGGAGGAGCTAAAATTGTAAGCATAATTCCAATAGGAGGGATTCCCTCTGTAGCAATATCATTACAGTTAATATTAATAGCCAACTTACCTAGACCACTATTACTACCTGTAATTGGATCAGTTGATAAATAAACAATATTATCTCCAACCTCAATAGCAGCACAGTCACTACCAATTTCTCCAAAAGAAAGTATTTTATCATTGTTATTTTTAATATTATTAAAAATTAAATCTTTTAAATCTGAAATAGTAAGTTTACCAATCTTCATATTTACTCCTCATATGTAGCAGAATTTTATAATATATTATACTATATTTTATAAAAATAAAAAACCCTTACTTAGTATTTAAGTAAGGGAAAATATTTTTTAAAATAATCCAGTTATAACACCATGTTCGTCAATATCAATAAGTTCAGCAGCAGGAACTTTTGGTAAACCTGGCATATCAATAATTCCACCAGCCATAGCAATGATAAAACCAGCACCAGCAGCTAATTTGATAGTATCAATTTCAACTGTAAAGTTATTAGGTCTTCCAAGAAGATTAGCTTTATCAGAGATTGATTTTTGAGTTTTTGACATACAAATTGGAAGTGATCCATATCCAAGTTCTTCTAGTTGTTTTATTGTTTTATTAGCAGCACCAGAGAACGTAACTCCATTTGCTCCATAAATCTCTGTACATATTTTTGAAATTTTATCTTTTATAGGTAAATCTAGATTATATAGAGGTTTATATTTAGTATTATTTTCTTCTAATTTCTCAAGAACTAGCTTGGCAAGTTCTTCACCACCTTCACCACCTTTAGCCCAAACTTCACATAAAGCCACTGGAGCGTCTAAACTTTCACAGTGAGACTTAATTAAGCTAATTTCAGCATCAGTATCAGTAACAAATTTATTAATTGCCACAACAACTGGTAAATTAAATTTTTTCATATTTTCAATATGCTTGTCTAAGTTAGCTAAACCTAATTTTAAAGCATCTAAATTTTCTTCATTAAGAATTTTAGCACCACCGTGATGTTTTAATGCTCTAACAGTAGCAACAATAACAACACAATTAGGATTTAAACCTCCTTTTCTACATTTAATATCTAAAAACTTTTCAGCACCTAAGTCAGCAGCAAACCCAGCTTCTGTAACAGCAACGTCTGAAAGCTTAAGAGCTAATTTTGTAGCAAGTAGTGAATTACATCCATGAGCGATATTAGCAAATGGGCCACCATGGATTATAACAGGAGTATTTTCTAAAGTTTGTACTAAATTTGGCTTTATAGCTTCTTTTAAAAGAGCTGTAACAGCACCAGAAATTTTTAAATCATTTATTGTAAGAGGTTTATCATTATAATCGTAACCAAAAACAATTTTACCAATATTTTCTTTTAGTTCTTTTAAAGAGTTTGAAAGACAAAGTGTTGCCATAATTTCAGAAGCAACAGTTATTTGAAAAGAATCTTGTCTTGGATACCCATTGGCTTTACCTCCAAGTCCAATAACAATATTTCTAAGATTTCTATCATTCATATCAACTACTCTTTTCCAAGTAATCTTAGTATTATCAATACCTAAAGAATTACCTTGAGTAATATGATTATCAATACAAGCAGAAACAAGATTATGAGCGACTCCAATTGCGTGGAAATCGCCAGTAAAATGCAAATTGATATCTTCCATTGGTATAACTTGTGAATAACCTCCACCAGTAGCTCCACCCTTCATTCCAAAGACAGGCCCTAAAGACGGTTCTCTAAGAGCTGCAACTGAAGAAATACCTATTTTATTTAAAGCTTGTGTTAAACCAACAGTAACAGTAGATTTTCCTTCTCCTGCAGGTGTTGGTGTAATAGCAGTAACAAGAACTAATTTCCCATCTTCTTTGTTAGCAAGTTCATCTAATAAAGAAAGATTAAGTTTAGCTTTGTATTTTCCGTAAGTATCATAATAATCCTCAGTAATATTTAGCCTAGAAGCTATTTCAGAAATTTTTAATAGTTTTGCTTCTTGTGCAATTTGTATATCTGTTTTCATAGACCCCTCCTTGAAAAATAAAGTGTTCTAAGATAAATTAGAAAAATATCTCATTGATATAATTGTACCTCAAAATAATGAAAAAATAAAGGTTAATAAATTAAAATAAAAAATTGATTTTTTGTAATATTAGAGGTATATAAAGTATGAAAGAGAAGTTTGTTATTATTACCTATTTAGTAGAAAATTATTGTTTAATTTTTAGGACAAGGGGGTACTATGATTAACAAAGAGGATATTTTATTAGCTAAGCAAGGAGATATAGACTCCATAGAAAAAATAGTAACAGAGTATAGAAATCTTATATACATAAGAAATAAAACATTATTTTTAAAAGGTGCAGAAAGAGAGGATTTAGTCCAAGAGGGAATGATAGGACTAATGAAAGCTATAAAATCTTTTGATGAAAATAGAAGTGCTTGTTTTAGTACTTTTGCATCTCTTTGTATAAAGAGACAAATTATAACAGCAGTAAAAAATTATAATTCTGAAAAAAATAAAAATTTAAATAGTGCAATGCAAGGAGAGGGTTATTCAGAATTAGAGGATTTAATAAGATACAATAGTCCATCATTAAGATATTATACTCCAGAACAAATTGTTATTGGAAAAGAGTTAATGAAACTTTTAAAAAAATTTTTAAAAGATAATCTAAGTGGTTTAGAAAAAGATGTGTTTACATTTATGGTAAAGGGATATGGATATTTAGAGATAGCTCAGAAGTTAGAGAAGGAGCCAAAGGCAATAGATAACTCGATTCAAAGAATCAAAAAAAAAGTTGTTATTTTTTTGAAAAAGTATAATAAAAGTTGACAGAAGTGGTAGAAATTGAATATAATATGTGAAATTTATATTTTAATTAAAAGGGAGAAAGTAATGATATTAGAAACAATAAAGAGTCAGAAAATAACTTTTGAACAAAAAGTTGTGACCCTAGCAAGACTAGCAGAAGGGAGTATAGAGGTTTTAAATAAAAGTGAAGCCTTAAAAAAATATATAGAAGATGGAATTATATGTGATTTATTTGAGGGAAATGCTCCTTATAGACCAAGATATATTGTTCCAGATTATGATATATTTATGGAACAAGGAAGTAAGTTTTTAAACTTAGATAAACCAACAAATATATGGGAAGCTGTACATGGTTTATTAATTCTTTATAAACATGTTCCATCTATAACAACAATGCCTGTTTATTTAGGGAATATTGATTATTTATTAGAACCTTTTATTAAAGATGAAGCAGAAGCATATTTAGCAATTAAATTATTTCTAAAACATATAGATTCAACAATAACAGACTCATTCTGTCATGCTAATATTGGACCGAAAGAAACAAAGGCTGGAATATTAATACTAAGAGCTATGAGAGAGCTAGAGTTACCAACACCAAATTTAACAATAAAATATACTGAAGAAACAACAGATAAAATTGCAGTAGAAGCGATTAAAACAGCATTAGTAACAGCTAAACCAAGTTTTGCTAATGATAAAATCTTTAGAGCAGATTTTAAAGGAGAATACGGAATCGTTAGTTGCTACAATGGATTAAAAGTAGGTGGTGGAGCGAATACTCTAGTTAGAGTAAGATTAGGAGCTCTATCAAAGCTAGCTAATTCAAAAGAGGACTTTTTTGCAAGAGTTTTACCTGAAGTATCAAAAGAAATGTTAGAATATATAGATGAAAGATCTAAATTTATTATCGAAGAAAGTGGATTTTATGAAAGTAGTTTCTTAATAAAAGAGGGACTTTTAGAAAAGGAAAAATTTACAGGATTATTTGGTTTTGTTGGATTAGCTGAATGTGTAAATAATCTTTTAGGTGCAACAGAAAAACAAGATAGATTTGGATATTCAGAAAAAGCAAATAAATTAGGACTTGAAATAGTAGAAGCTATGTCAAAACTAATAGCAGCTCATAAGACAAAGTATGCTGGAGAGTTCTTTGGAAATACTCATTTATTACACTCACAAGTTGGAATAGATACTGATAGAAATGAAAGCCCAGGATGTAGAATTCCAGTTGGAGAGGAACCAGAGATATTTGATCATATAGTTCAATCAGCTCCATTCCATCAATATTGTCCAAGTGGAATTGGTGATATATTCGTGTTTGATGAGACATATAAATCAAATCCAGAGGCTATCTTAGATATAATAAAAGGAGCTTTTGAAACTGAAATGAGATTTTTTTCATTATATAGTGATACTTGTGATGTAGTTAGAGTAACAGGATATCTTGTAAAAAAATCAGAGATTGAAAAGTTAGATAAAGGTGAGCAAGTATTAAGAGATACAACTATTTTAGGAAAAGGTGCTAGAGATAATGCTAAAGCTTTAGGAAGAAAATTGAGAAGTGAGTAATATGGAATTGAAGGCAAAAATAAATAAAATTATAAAATTTTCTAATGTTGATGGTCCTGGAAATAGAATGGCTATATTTTTTCAAGGATGTAATTTTAATTGTGAGTATTGCCACAATCCAGAGACAATAAATATTTGTAAAGAGTGTTATAAGTGTGTTGAAACTTGTCCAACAAAAGCTTTAGAAGTATCTAATTCTAAAATAATTTGGAAGAAAAATTTATGTTGTGAGTGTGACCAATGTACAAAGATTTGTGGATTTGATTCTTCTCCTAAAGTAAATGATTATACAGTTGAAGACTTATTGGTTGAAATTAGTAAAGTAAAAGCTTTTATAAAAGGAATAACAGTAAGTGGAGGAGAAAGTACGTTACAGTATAAATTTGTAGCTAAACTTTTTTCTGAAGTAAAAAAGAAATGGCCTAATTTAACTTGTTTTGTGGATACAAATGGAAGTTTAAATTTAGATGATATTGAATATAAAGAGTTAGTAGAAAATACAGATTTTTTTATGTTAGATGTAAAAGCTTGGGATAATAGCGAGCATTTACTTTTAACAGAAAAAGAGGTTAATCCAGTTATAAAAAATTTATATTTTTTAAGAGATATAGGAAAGCTATTTGAAGTAAGAAGTGTTATAGTTGCAAATAGGTTAAATAATAGATTAACTGTTGAAAATGTAGCTAAAGCTATATTCAATAAAGATATTAGATATAAGATAATAAAATATAGACATTTTGGAGTAAGGGAAGAGATGAAGAGTAATTTATTCTCTCCAACTAGTATTGAATTAGAAGAATTGGAAAAATTAGCTCAAAAAAATGGAGCAAAAAACACCCTAATTATTTAGGGTGTTTTTTTAATCAAACTTATATCCGAAGCTAAATTGGAAAAGAAAATCATGAGATTCTTGAGCTTTAGAAATATTAAATTTAACAGGACCAATTAGACTTAAATAACTAAGAGTTATTCCAGCTCCCTGAGAATAATCCTTCCAAAGAAGTGAGTTTTTATCATCATTAAAAACTTCGTTAGCAAATTTATATGTTGCAAAATCCCAATTAGCTCCAATGTATAAATTCTCGATAAGTTTTTGTTGAATTCCAAGACTTATTCCAAAAAGAGAGGATAAATATTTTTCTTGGAAATAATAGCCACTAAAAGCAAAAGTATTATGAGATAAGTCATCAGACAAACCACCAAGTTTTATATATTTATCAGGAAGAATATCATCTCCAGCAATGTTTCCACCAAAAAATTTGGCAGTTAAGCTTGTTGTTTCAGTTATAGGTAGATAATTTGAAGATAGATAATTAGTAGATAAAAAGTTTAAATTATCTTTTCCTAGATTACCTCCCCATCTTTGAGAAACTTCACCTTTAAAACCTTTAGTTGGAAAAGCTATAGAATTTGTTTTATCCCAGTTAATATTAAAGAAAATATCCCCATAACTTTTGGAGTATTGTATTGATGAATCAAAAATATTTTTTATTTCAGGATCTAAACTAGCATAGTTTAAAGAAGCACCGTATGAGAATAAAAATAAATTAGAATATTGTGTAACGAAAGCTCCTTCTAATTTTGTAACTTGACTTTTATAACTACCAATTTTATTTTTATTGTGATATATAAAAAATGGATTTTCTTCATAACTAATACTACTTAAAATACCAACCTTATTAGAAACACCATAATACGAAAAGTTTTTTAAATCTAGACCAAGATAATCACCAAAAGTAGCTTCGATAGTTGATAAGCTACCTATTTTACCAAAAGAACTAATATCAGTTCCAATGGAGAAAGTAGTTCCATAATCAGTTTGATAATCTACACCAAGACCAACTATATTAGTAGGATTTTCTTCCACTTGAAGCTTTAAAGTGTTATTTTTAAAAGAATAATAAATCTTATTAACAAAATTTAAACTATATGTTTTTAACATTAATTTTTCAAGAGTATCTGGATTTATATTAGTTCCTATAGAATCTTTGAAGAGTGATTCTATAATTTCTTTATGATTATTATTTTTTGTTTCAGTTATCACATCGATATTTTCTAAAACAAAGTTATTTTTATATTGAAGAGAGCTCTTTCTTTTGTTGGGTTTAGGTCCAAAAGCTAATATCTTTTGAAGTTGTTTTTTTGCAGCAGCTTCTCCTAAAGCTTCAATCTCTTTAAAATTACTAAAATCAGTTGTTTTAAAGTTTGAGATATCAGGATCAATAAGTATTGTTGCTAAGTCTCTTTGTTTTTTGGTAGAACTAGTACTTTGAATAGCAACAATTTGATCGGCAACACTTAAAATATCATAATCTTCTTTTTTTTGAAGAGAAGTTCCTACATCAACACCAATAACAATATCAGCTCCTAAATTAAATGCATCTTCCACAGGGAAATTTCTAGATAAAAGACCATCAACATAGTAATTATCTCCAATTTTTACAGGATCAAAAATTGTGGGAATAGATATACTAGCAGTGATAACTTGAGCTAAATCACCACTATTAAAAGCTTTGGCTTTTCCTGTATTTAAATCAGTTGCAATAATCTCAAGAGGAATAGGTAATTTTTTAAAATCCCTTGTTTGCTCTACATTCCAAAGAAGATTTTTTAAAGTAAGATATATTTTTTGAGTATTTCTAATACCTTTTGGTAACGCAAAATTTAAAGAGTTATCGTATTTTAAAGAAAGATTATAATTTTTCATCATTGATCTTTGATCAATGGAAATATCAGTAATATTTGGACTATCATTAAAGGTTTCTTGCCAATTGATATCTAAAACTAACTTTTCAATTTGATTTGGAGTATATCCAGCAGAGTATAGAGCACCAATAAGAGCTCCCATACTTGTTCCTGTAATATAATCAACCTTAATATTATTTGCTTCTAAAACTTTAAGAACACCTATATGAGCAAATCCTTTTGCACCACCGCCACTTAATACAAGTCCAATTTTAGGCTGCTTTTCTTCTTCTTTAAACTTTTCAATTTTTTTATTTTCAAGTTTTTTTATTTTATTTTGAAGAAGTTTTATTTCTTGCTTTAATTTTTCAATTTCAATATCTTCTGGAGAGTGAGAAATATTACTTGAAAATATATTGACGAAAATTAAAAGAAATAATAAAAAACTTTTTTTGATCATCACTCCTCCTTATAAATTTTACTAAATTCTTTAAAAAAATTAGGGAATGTTTTAGAAACACAATTGGGATCTAAAATTTTTATACCTGGAACTCTCAATCCAATTAAAGAGAGGGACATAGCCATTCGATGGTCATCATAAGTTTTTAAAAAATTACCTTGGTAATTTTCTAAAGGTTTTGGAGTAATTAAGAAGCCATCAGTAAATTCTATAAAATCACCATGAATTTTTAAGATTTCATTTTTTAAGGCAGATATCCGATCGGTTTCTTTTATTCTCATATTCTCAACATCCCATACTTTAGTTGGAGAAGTTGCAAAAAGTCCAACGACAGCTAAAGTTTGAGCTACATCAGGAATATCATTCATACTTAACTCAATTCCTTTATATGTTGGAACCCCTTTTACAGTAATAGTAGTATCATTAAAATTTAATATTTTTAATCCAATTTTTTCTAAAATATTCAGAAATTTAGAATCTCCTTGTATACTATTTTTGAAAAAATTATTTAATGTAATAGTGGAATTACTAATTAAAGCCATAGCTAAAAAGTAAGAAGCTGAGGACATATCACCTTCAATTAAGTACTCATCTATATTATACTCCTGTGGAGATATATGCACTGAGTTATTATTGTAATTAAAGTTAACTCCAAAATCATTCATCATAGCTAGAGTCATATCTATATATGGTTTTGATACAACTCTTCCGCTTAATTCAATTTCTATAGGATTCTTGAAATTAGGAGCAGCCATAAGAATTGATGATATATATTGACTACTTTTACTTCCATCAATTTCAACATAACTTGCAAAAACTCCTTTAGAAGTTATACGAATTGGAGGATAGCCATGATTACTTAAATATTCAACATTAATTCCTAATTGAACTAAAGAATCAACTAAATCTTTAATTGGTCTTTGATTCATACGATCATTACCGTATAAAGTAGCAGTTCCTTCTCCAGTAGCTAAATAAGAACTTAAAAATCTCATTGCAGTTCCTGCATTTCCAATATATAAACTTAAATTATCATATTTTGGATTTTTATTTCCTATAATTTTAAGTGTTTTATTTATCTCATCAATTTCAATAGTATTATTTAGGGCTCTTAAAGCATCAATCATATACTTTGTATCATCACTCAAGAGAATATTTTTTAAAATTATTGTCTTTCCTGAAAGAGCTGAAAGAATAAGGGCTCTATTAGTTATCGATTTCGAACCTGGAATATCAATTGTAGCTTTGAAATCTGTTATTGGGTTTGGTTGGAAATAATTCATTAAAATTTCAACTCCTTTAATAAAATGTATTTAGATTATAACAATTTTTATATAAAATTAATACAAGAAAAATATTCTTTTTACCAATACAAGCAAATTGACAAAATATTAAATAAGCGGTATAATTACTCTAAAAGTTTAATAAGACTATATAGTTATGTAGTTTGGAGGAACAATATGGAAATGAAAGATATTATAGAGATGGTTAATTATTTTTCTAATCAAGCAAAAAAAAGAGAGCTAACAGCTGAAGAGAAGCTTGAAAGAGAAAAATATAGAAAGTTATATTTAGAGCAATTTAAAGCACAAGTAAAACAAAAATTAGACAGCATCGAAATTGTCGATGAATCAAAGATGATATAGGGGGCAAATGATGAAACAATTAGTTAAAACTCTTTATAGAGAAACAGAGAAGTATTTAGACCAGGAAGTTGAATTATCAGGTTGGGTAAGAAAAATAAGATCACAAAAAAACTTTGGATTTATAGAATTAAATGATGGAAGTTTTTTCAAAGGTGTACAAATAGTATTTGATACAAATTTACCAAATTTTGACGAAATTTCAAGACTTTCAATATCATCGTCAATAATTGTAAAAGGTATAGTAGTTAAATCTCAAGGTGCAGGACAAAATTTTGAAATCCAAGCTAAAGAGATTGAAATTTTCCAAAAAGCTGATTTAGATTATCCATTACAAAATAAAAGACACTCTTTTGAGTTCTTGAGAACAATTGCACATTTAAGACCTAGAACAAATACATTCTCTGCAGTATTTAGAGTGAGATCAGTTTTAGCTTATGCAATTCATAAGTTTTTCCAAGAGAATGGATTTGTATATACACATACACCAATCATTACAGGATCAGATTGTGAGGGTGCAGGAGAGATGTTTAGAGTAACAACTCTTGATTTAAATGATGTACCTAAAACTGAAGAAGGGAAGGTTGATGTAACAAAAGACTTCTTTGGAAAAGAAACAAATTTAACAGTAAGTGGTCAGTTAAATGGAGAGACTTATTGTTCTGCATTTAGAAATATATACACATTTGGACCAACATTTAGAGCAGAACAATCAAATACTTCGAGACATGCTGCTGAATTTTGGATGATAGAACCAGAAATAGCTTTTGCAGATTTAGAGGGTAATATGGAACTAGCAGAAGCAATGGTAAAATACATAATTAAGTATGTAATGGATGAATGTCCTGAAGAAATGGAATTTTTCAATCAATTTATTGAAAAAGGATTATTTGATAAATTAAATAATGTATTAAATAATGATTTTGGAAGAGTAACATATACAGAAGCAATAGATATTTTAGTAAACTCAGGAAAGAAGTTTGATTATCCTGTTAAATGGGGAATTGATTTACAAAGTGAGCACGAAAGATTTTTATCAGAAGAATATTTTAAAAGACCTGTATTTGTAACAGATTATCCAAAAGAAATTAAGGCATTTTATATGAAATTAAATAAAGATGGAAAAACAGTTAGAGCAATGGATTTATTAGCTCCAGGAATTGGAGAGATAATAGGTGGATCTCAAAGAGAAGATAATATAGATGTACTAGAAGAGAGAATGGCAGAAGCTGGATTAAGTGCTGATGATTATGGATTCTATTTAGACTTAAGAAGATTTGGAAGTTTCCCTCATTCAGGATATGGATTAGGATTTGAAAGAATGATTATGTATGTAACAGGAATAACAAATATAAGAGACGTAATACCATTCCCTAGAACTCCAAATAACGCTGAGTTTTAATTACTGAGGAAGAAGAATGATATTAGAAATACTAGTTTTTCTAGTTTTTATTTCTCTACTTTTTTATACTGTAACATATCCATATAATTTTAAATTAAATAGAAAATTAAAAAGAGTTCTTAATTTTTCTCAAGTTGAAAAAATAATAGATACAAAATCTAAATATTTAGATTTTTCACATAAAGAACTATCAGATGAGTTCACTATAGAAGAAAAATATTTAGAAACTAAGTACGCAACTGAAAAGATGAGGGTGTTAATAGTAAAACCAAAGGGAGTATTAGAGACTCCCTTGTGTTTAGTTCTTCTTCATGGAATAAGAGATAAAGCTGAAGATTGGATATATAAAGCAAAATTACGTGAAAATTACCTAAGTTTAAAGAAAAGAGGAAAAGTAAAAGATATTATTTTTATTCTTCCAGACTCAGGATATAATGGTGAAAGTTGGTATACTAATTTTTATAATGATAAATCTCATCAATATGAAGAATTTTTTTCAAAAGATTTGACAAGTTTTATCGAACAAGAATATCCTAATTCTAAAAAAGGTATTGGTGGATTTTCTATGGGTGGCTATGGTGCATTAAAAATTGGACTTAAAAATTTAGAATCGTATGATGTTATAGCCAGTTTTTCAGGGGCTATAAGTTTAATTAGAATGAGTATAAATCGTAGGGTTATGAGAATTTTTAGATATTTATATGTACCAAAATTTTTATTTAATGATGTAAATAAAGCTCATTTCATGAAAGTATTTAGTCCTTGGGGATATAAAATTTTAAAAAATGATCCGTATAGTATAATTAAAAAAACCAATCCTGAAAGATATAAAGGGAAAAAGTTTTATTTAAGTGTTGGTTCAGAAGATAAAAAACCTTATTTAATGTTTCAGCAATGGCTTGATGTTGTAGGTAGAGCCAAAAAATATGGATTAGATTTCAAAGGGAAAATTTATGAAAATGAATATCATACATGGGAATATATATCGAAAGATATATATAATTTTTTAGTGTTTTTTACAGAAGAAACAAAAAGAAGGAAGTAGATATAATGAAATACTTATTAATATTGAGTATGTTATTATTTACAGGATGTTTTTCATTAGGAATAAAAGGTGAGTATAAAAGTTATCAAAATGAATTTTATGATATGGTAGCAAAACCTTTTAAAGAAAAAGAGAGAGAAGAGTTAGAGAGTCAATTTAAAGACTTAAAGACAAAAGTTTCAACTAGTGATTATTCAAAAAAAGATAAAGAAAAACTAGAAAGTGGTATAGAATATTATTTGATGGTTTTAGAAGATTTAAAAGATTAAGGCTTGAGTAAACTCAAGCCTTTTTTTAGTTTATTTTAAATAAATGATTCATTTTTTCCCTTTTAGTTTTTAAATATTTAGAATTACAGCTATTCGAAGGAAATTCAATATGTGTTCTATGATTAATTTTAATACCATACTTTTCTAAATCATTTATTTTTTTAGGGTTGTTGGTCATTAGATTAATACTTCTTATATTTAAAAGCTTTATCATTTGAGCAGCTACAGCAAAATCTCTTAAATCAGGGTCAAACCCTAATAAAGTATTAGCTTCAACAGTATCCTTGCCTTGAGCTTGAAGATTATAAGCTTTTATTTTGTTAAGAAGACCAATACCCCTACCTTCTTGCCTCATATATAAAAGTACCCCAGATCCGTGATTAACAATATTTTCAAGAGCTTTATCTAATTGACTACCACAATCACATTTTAATGAACCAAAGGCATCACCTGTTAAACATTCTGAATGAACACGTAAAAGGACGTCCTCTTGATTATCAATATCTCCATAAACTAATGCAACATGTTCTTTGTAATCAATAGTATTTGAAAAACCTATTAGTCTAAATGTTCCATGTTTTGTAGGTAAAGGTGCTTCGCAAACTAATTCAGTTTGGAACTCATTTTTTTTTCTATATTCAATTAAATCTTCAATTGTAATCATCTTTAAATCATGAAGCTTACAAAATTCAATTAAGTCAGGAACACGTGCCATTTCGCCATCTTCTTTTATAATTTCACAAATAACACCACAACCGTTAAAACCTGCTAATTTAGCAAGGTCAACAGAAGCTTCAGTGTGTCCCGGTCTTTCGATTACTCCGCCATTTTTAGCTATTAGAGGAAATATATGACCTGGTTTTTTAAAATCATTGCCAGATTTAGAATTAAAAGCCAAATCTCTTATAGTATTATATCTATCTTCAACAGAGATTCCAGTAGTAGTTCCAGCTAAAGAATCTACAGAAACTGTAAAAGCAGTTTGATGAGAATCACTATTATTAAAAACCATAGGAGTTAAGTCAAGCTCTTTAGCTCTTTTTTCTTCAAGAGGAACACAAACTAAACCTCTTCCATATTTTATCATAAAATTAATATTTTCTTTAGAGATAATATCTCCAATACCAACAAGGTCTCCCTCGTTTTCTCTATCTTCATTATCAACAACGACTATTAACTTTCCATTTTTTAAATCATTAATAGCATCTTCTATTTTATTAAACATGTTAAACCTCCTTAATATTAGAAAAATCCATTTTCAGCTAAAAAACTTTTGGAAATATTTGAACTAGATTTTTCATCTGTTTTTTCTCTGCTTAGGAGTAATTTTTCGAGATGTTTTGCAATTAAATCAGTTTCAATATTTATAATATCTCCAACATTTTTAAAACCTAAAGTTATAGATTTTTGTGTATGAGGAATTAATGAAACTGTTAGAGTTGAATCATTTAATGAGGCAACAGTCAAACTAGCTCCATCAAGAGTAATACGTCCCTTATAAACAACATATTTCATAAACTCTAAAGGGATTTCAATTGTATATTTTTGTGCAAACCCATCATTGGATATTGAGGTTATTTTTCCACAACAATCAACATCTCCTGTGACAAGATGTCCGCCTAAATAGGATTGTAAAGTTAAAGATTTTTCTAAATTGACTAAATCTCCAATCTTTAAATTTTTTAAAGATGAAACTTTTAAAGATTCATTCATTATATTAGCTGTAAAAGCCGTATTAGATAGTTTAACAACAGTTAAACAAACACCGTTTGTAGCAATACTATCTCCAATAGCTGCCTTTTGTAAAACTTTATTACATGAGATAGTTATATTTGCACCTTGTGGAGTTTTATCAATAGAAATAACTTTTCCAAGCTCTTCAATTAAACCGGTAAACATCCTTCCTCCTTATAAAACTCAAATCCAACATTATCATCATAAATATTTATTTTAATATTTTTCAAAGTAATTCCTTCATCAATCATATTAGGAGAAAAACCATTTAAAAATGGTATAGCAAGACCATCTCCTAGTATTTTAGGAGCAATAATAATTTCTCCACCATCATAAATCTCTTCTTTAAAAAAAGATGAGATTACTCCTGAGCCACCTTCGACTAATATAGAATCAATATTATAAGAACTAATTTTTTTTAAAATATCCTTTAAATTTTCATTTTCTGAAAAAGTTATAAATTTAATTGAAAATTTTTCTGAAAATAATTGAAACTTTTCTAAATTAATATTTTTTTCAGATGTAATAATAAAAGTTTTTTGATCTTCGTTATTACTTATTATACTATATTTTTCTGAGATAATTAAATCTTTATCTAAAATTAATCTATAAGGATTACGGTTACCCAGAACTTTACATCTAAGAGATGGATTGTCTTGAATAACAGTATTGGCTCCAACTAAAATTCCAGAGAAAAAGTTTCGATATTTTTCTACTTTATTTCGAGCTAAAGAATTTGTAATCCATTGTGAAGAAAAAGATTGAGTGGCTATTTTACCATCAAGCGTTATCCCAGCTTTTATAAAAATATATGGAATTTTATTTTCTATATACTTAAAGAAAACTTTATTTAAATTTCTAGCTTCATTTTCTAAAACCCCAATGATAACTTCAATACCAGCTTCCTCTAATTGTTTTACACCTTGGCCACTAACTAATGGATTAGGGTCTAAAGTTGCAATAACGCATCTTTTTATTTTGGAGCTAATAATAAGTTTGGTGCAAGGTGGTGTTTTCCCATAGTGAGAACAAGGTTCTAAAGTAACATAGAGAGTACATCCTTCAGTGTCATTAGATTTATTTAAAGTATTAACTTCAGCATGTGGGCCACCATAAAACTCATGGTGTCCCATTGCTAGAATTTTATTATCTTTAACTAGAACAGCTCCAACAAGCGGATTAGGATTAACAGCACCTATACCTTTTTTAGCTTCATTAATAGCTATTTCCATAAAGTAATTATGCATAATTATTCCTCTGAAATACTTCTAATAAGATTAACAGTTTCAATAGCAGAAAGTCCAGCTTCAAATCCTTTATTTCCGGCTTTTGTACCAGCTCTTTCAATAGCTTCTTCAATTGAATTAACTGTTAATACACCAAAAATTACAGGAATTCCAGAATCTAAAGATATTGATGCTACACCTTTAGAAACTTCTGAACAAACATAATCAAAATGTGGAGTAGCTCCCCTAATTACAGCTCCAAGAGCAATAACAACGTCAAACTTTTTAGTTTCAACCATTTTTTTTGCAATAAGAGGAATTTCAAAAGCTCCTGGAACCCAAGAAACATGTATATTTTCCTCGTTAACTGAATGTCTTTTTAAAGCATCAATTGAACCAGATAAAAGTTTAGATACAATAAATTCATTGAATCTAGCACAAACGATACCTACCTTTAAATTTTCACCTATAAAATTTCCCTCATAAATTTTTACCATTTTTAGTCCTCCTCAAATTTTTTATAAAAAAAAACCGAAGATAGACTTCGGGCTTAAAAATAAATAAATTAGAAAATTGTGCATAAAAAAAACACTTCTTCCATCCAGACTATACTGTCGGTTTTGGAGTTTCACCAAATCAAACCCGAAGGTTTCGCGGACTATCACCGCCGGTCGGGAATTGCTAATTAAAAGCTCACCCTGCCCTGAAGTTTATCTATCATATTTTATTATTGTTGACTTGATTATAAAACATCAATAGTTATTTTGTCAATAAAATTATTTGTATTTTTTATTTAATGCCTTTATAATAGCAAAAGTTTCAAGGTCAAAAACACCATCAACTTTTCTAGGTCTAAAATGCATCTGGAATGCAGAAACCACTTTTTTACTTTGTAAATCCCAATTATCAGTGGAATTAATATCATACCCATATTTACGTAATTCATCTTTTAAATCTTTAGCTGAATATGAATTAAAAAGATCTTGTGAATAAAAAGCATTAAAATCTTTTTTCTCAAACCAAGCACCAACACCATAATGGTCATAAAGATGTTTCCATGGGAATTTTGGACCAGGATCAAACTTTCTAGTAGGAGCAATATCAGAATGTCCTAAAATGTATTTAGGATTAATCTTATATTTAGCAGTAAGTTCTTTTAATAACATTCCAATTTTAAAAACTTGAGCATCATTATATGGGTAAAACATAGTTGTATCAACAATACCCTCTTTTAAATTTGCTGTTTTTTGTTTACTAGCACTTGAATAACCTAAATTAGAGATTTCAATTCCAATTGAATTATCATTTAGATTTTTGTAACCATCAAAGGAACTAGTTCCAGCATGCCAAGCTCTTTGAGTATCAGGAACTAAAGAGTAAACAGAATCATACCTTTCTTGAGTAACTAGATAATGAGAGCTAACATTATTTTTTGTTAAAGCAGTGATTGAACGTTCATCATTTAAAGCAGTGTAGTGTAAAATAACAAATCTAACTCTTTCATTATAAGATTTTGATTTGTATTTAGACGAATTAACACTGTATTTTAGCGATGTGCACGAAGATAAAACAAGGGTTAAAAACAAAAAAACTATTTTTTTAATCATATTAAGAACATCCTTTCCTTTGGTATGATTTGATTATATACCAAATTGTCAAAAAAATCCAAAAAAACCTAAAAAACATTTGAAATTAATTGGTTTATATGATATAAATGACTGTACTTAATTACAATAATAGAAGCATTTTAGGAGGAAAATATAATGACAAAAAAAGAATTCGCAAAAGTATTATTTGAAAAAGGTGTATTCTCTTCAAAAGCTGAAGCAGAAAGAAAGTTAGATTCAGTTCTAGTTACAATAGAGGAGACTTTACAAGCTGGAGAGGAAATCAACTTCATCGGATGGGGAAAATTTGAGGTAGTTGAAAGACCTGAAAGAACTGGAAGAAACCCTAAAACTGGAGAAGAAATTAAAATAGAAGCTAAGAAAACTGTAAAGTTTAAAGCTGGAAAGTCTTTAGTAGACAAAATGAACTAATATTTAGTTATTTAAGCCGAGATTAATTCTCGGCTTTTTTTATATGTTTTAGAAATTGCTATTGACTTATTAAGAAATATTAGCTATATAAGTACTAACGTAAAAAATCTCTTAAAATAGGAGGAACAATTATGATTAGTTATGAAATGAGTGAGATAAGAAATATAACTCTTTTGGGGCATCGTGGAAGTGGAAAAAGTAGCTTAGTAGAGGCCATGCTATACATATCTAATACAACCCCTAAAATGGGGAGTGTTGACTCTCAAACAAGTATATCAGATTTTGATAAAGAGGAAATGAAACAGGGATTTTCAATTAATACGTCAGTTATACCTCTTGAATATTTAGGACATAAATACAATATACTAGATACACCAGGATATTCAGATTTTTCAGGAGAGGTTTCATCAGCTTTGGCAGTTTCAGGAGGAGCAGTTTTAGTTATCAATGGTGCAGCAGGAGTGGAAGTAGGAACAGAGAGAGCCTGGAGATTGCTTGAAGAAGCTGGTATTCCAAGAGTTATTTTTATTAATAAGATGAATAAAGGAGTCCATAATTATGAGAAACTTCTTTATGATATGAAAGAAAAATTTGGTAAAAAAGTAGCACCATTTTGTATACCAATAGGATTTGAAGAGGAGTTTAAAGGTTTTGTAAATGTTGTGGATTTAAAAGGGAGAATTTTTAATGGTGAGTCATGTGAAGATGCTCCAATTCCAGAAGATATAGATGTGGCAGAAGTAAGAAATCTTTTATTAGAGGCAATTGCTGAGACTGATGAAAACCTTTTAAATAAGTATTTTTCAGGAGAGGATTTTACTGAGGAAGAAATTAAGCAGGGGTTACATAATGGTGTTGTTAGTGGAGAAATTGTTCCTGTTATCATTGGATCAGCAAGTAATGGAATAGGTGTTCGAACTCTTTTTGAAATGCTATATAACTATTTACCAACACCTTTAGAGGTAAATGGAGGTATTAAAATAGGTTATACGACAAATAAAAGTGAGATGCTAACAAGAAAAGTTGCAGTTGATGAGCCGTTCTCTGCAGTTATATTTAAAACGATAGTAGATCCATATATGGGAAAAATATCGTTATTTAAGGTTAATTCAGGAGTTATTAAAAAAGATGATGAAGTATTAATTTCAAATAAAGGAGTAAAAGTTAAAGTAGGAAATATTTCATTCTTTAGAGGTGGAAAACAATTACCAGCAGAAGAGGTAAGAGCAGGAGATATAGGTGCTATGACAAAGATTCAAGAGGCTCAGACGGGAGATACCCTATGTGATAAAGATAATGTCATTTTATATCAAGTAATAGAGTTTCCAAAGCCATGTTTATATATGTCCATTGTTCCAAAAGAAAAAAGTGATGATGATAAGTTAAGTGGAGCTCTTCAAAGGTTAATGGATGAGGATCCCTCTTTTTCAATAGGAAGAAATTATGAAACAAAAGAGCTAATAATTGGTGGACAAGGAGAAAAACATCTGAATATACTTCTTAATAAACTTGAAAATAAATTTGGTGTGAATGCTTTATTGAAAGAACCAGAAGTTTCCTATAGAGAAACAATTAAAAATAGTGTTGAAGCCCAAGGTAGACATAAAAAACAATCAGGAGGAGCAGGACAATTTGGAGAAGTATTTATAAAGTTCGAACCTAATAGTGACGAGTTTGGATTTTATGATAATATTCATGGTGGAGTAGTTCCTAAAACTTACATTCCAGCAGTAGAAAAGGGATTGTTAGAAGCAAAAAATAAAGGTAAATTAGCAGGTTATCCAGTAATAAACATAAAGGCAACACTGTATGATGGGTCTTATCATCCTGTAGATTCAAATGAAATATCATTTAAACAAGCAGCCATATTAGCCTTTAGAAAAGGAATGGAGACAGCTAAGTGTGTCATATTAGAGCCAATTGTAAAAATGGAAATAGTAGCTCCTGATGAATATATAGGAGATATTATGGGAGATATGAATAAAAGAAGAGGAAGAATTTTAGGAATGGAACCAAAAGCTTACTCTGAGCAGCTTTTAATTGTAGAAGTTCCCGAAAGCGAGATATTAAAATATGCAATAGATTTAAAATCATTAACTCAGGGTAGAGGAAGATTTGAATATAGCTTTTTAAAATATGAGGAGCTTCAAGAAAATTTAGCACAAAAAATAATAGAAATAAGAAAAAATAAGTAATAAAAGAGGCTCTGATTAACAGAGCCTTTTCAATTAAAATAGTTCTTTTTTAAATAAAATCCATGTTATTATAATTCCACAAGCAAATGCTACAAGTAGAACCCAAAGAAAACCATAGGTATCTGAAGCAAAAGGAACTCCACCTACGTTCATTCCCCAAAGCCCAGAAACAACGGTAGGAATAGCAAACACAATTGTAATAGAAGTAAGTTTTTTCATTACTATATTAAGGTTATTTGACATAACAGTAGAAAAAGCATCTCGAGTACTACCTAGAATACTTGAATAAATATTGGCCATTTCAATTGCTTGTTTAGTTTCTATTATAACGTCTTCAAGAAGTTCTAAATCATCTGGATATCTTTTTACAATTTCAGTTCTCATCATTCTCTCAAGAACGGCTTCATTTGATTTTAAAGATGTAGTAAAATAAACCAAACTTTTTTCCAATTCAAGAAGAAGCATAAGTTCTTGGTTTCTAAGATTATTTTTTAGTTGCCTTTCGATATTATCACTTATTCTTCCAATTTGTTTTAGGTAAAGTAAGAAATATGTAGAGTTTCTAAAAAGCATTTGTAAAATAAATCTTGTTTTTTTAAACGTAAAAAAACTTTTAATTCTTCCTTGAACAAACTCTTCAATAAGAGAGAGTTTGACAGTGGATACGGTTAAAATATGATCTTTCAATAAAATTATTCCAAGTGGAACAGTAGTGAAAGAACAACGATTATTCTCATCATGTATAGGAACATCAATAATAACTAAGATTATATCATCATCAATTTCCAAACGAGCTTTTTCCTCTTCATCAAGAGCTGCTCGAATATGTTCTTCAGGAATATCAAAGCTATTAGTAACAACTCTAATCTCTTCCTCTGTAGGATTTGAAAGATGAATCCATGTATTTTTTTCAGTTAATTTTTCAACTTCAAGTGTTTCAGAAATTGAGAAAAGTTTTTTTTCTAAAATATCATTATGACTTTTGTAAATTTTTATCATAAAAAACCGCCTAAAATTGAGTGTTAGTCTCTTAGTGCAAGAGGCATTAAAATATATTTATAAGAACTGTTATCTCCTTCAGTAATTTCAAACATAGCTGAAGAAGTATTTCCTTTAATAAAAACATTATTATTTAAATTTTCAACAAATTCAAAAAGGAATTTTATATTAAGAGAGCATTTAAAATCATCTCCATTTTTAATCATATCAACTTTTTGATTAATTTTTGCTTTACCAGAAGAGGCAGAAATAGAAAGTTTTTTTCCTTTGAATTCTAAGATAGCGCCATTTTTTGATTCATTACTAGTTCTTGCCACTGTTAAAACCTTTTTTAAAGCACTTTTGAAATCATTATAATTAAACTCCATCTCTTTACTGAAACTATTTCCACAAAGGATAGCATCAAAATTAGGAAATGGAAGAGTAGTTACTTTTGTAAGGAAGTAAGTATTTTTCCATAAGAAAATAAGGTTCTCACCATTTGAACCAATAGTTATATCTTCATTTAAATCTTTGATTAATTTACACAAAATATTAACAGATTCAAGAGGAATTGAAAAATCCTTTTCTAAAAGAGATTTGTTATCCGTTTTTAAATAAGTTAATCTATATGAATCTGTTGATACAAAAGAGATTCTATCTTCTCTAAAAAGAGTTCTAATACAATTTATTGCTAAATTTTCTGTTGAAGGAGCAACCGAAAATTTTGTTCTTTCAAAACTTTTATAAAGTTCTTGAGGTGAAATTTTTGCAATTTCATCAACAAGTGGAAGTTTTAAATTTTCAGGAAAATTATCGTTATATAATAAAGTAAACTCAGCTAAATGAATAGAAAGAATATCATTTTTAGATGATAAATTAATAGTTTCATCATCTAAAAGCTTAATATATTCTAAAGCTAAATTTGGTTTAAAAATAACTACACCATCTTCAATTGTTTCGCAATAGATAGTTTTTATATAGTTAATGTCAAGGTTAGTACCTGTAAACGTTACTTTACCACTATTTGATTCTATTTTTAAACCAGAAATAATCGGTTTAATTGGATTATCTTTTAAAATATTAATAAATTCAGAGAAAATTTCAACTAGTTCATTTCTTCTAATATTAAAATTCATAGGGGGTCCTCCTAATTGTATTCTTTTCTAAAATTATACACTATAAATAAGAGTGTTACAAGAAATAAAAAAGTCTAACTTAAATTTTTAAGTTAGACTTTTAATATTAATCAATAAGAATTTCTTGCCAATATTTACTTTGAAGATCTAGTGTATTTTTAATATCTCTTAAAATTTCAGTATGTCTTAAATCATCTATTGAATATAGAGGTTCAACAGTGATAAGTTCTCTAGCAGGAACATTTATAGATGGAATTCTTAAATGCTCTGCAATTAGCTTATAGTTTTCAGGTCTTTGTACAAAATCCAAAAACTTATATGCAGCTTCTTTATTTGGTGCAGTTTTTGGGATAACAAACGAATCAATATAAGCTGTACCACCTTTTTCCGGAATTATAAATTCAGTTGTTTCTAACTGTTCTGGAGTTAATTCGTTTAAAACATTATCAGGATAGCAATGTACAACCCAGAAATCACCATTAGCAAAACCTTTACCAAAAGATTCAGAATCAAATTTGGCAATATTTTTTTTCCACTCTTTTACAAGATTAGCAGCTTGAGATATAGCAGCTTCATCTTCAGTTGTTTGAGGATATCCTAAAGTTCCTAAAGCAGAAGTCATAACCTCTCTCATATCATCTAGTAAAGTCATTTTTCCTTTATATTCAGCATTGTTATAAATTGTGAAATCTTTTGGAAAATCTTTAACGTATTTAGTGTTTACTGCTATAGTTGTAGCACCCATTGCAAAGGGAAAAGCATAATCATTATTAGAATCAAAGTACTGCAGCTTTTCAAATACCATAGGATCTATATTATTTAATGATGGCAATTTAGACTTATCAAGTTTTTCAAGCATTCCATCATTCATTAAAATTTCAGCATAATCAGTTGAAGGTGTTAAGATATCATATCCAGATCCTCCAGCCTTAATTTTAGCAAACATCTCTTCATTTGATGAATAAATATCTTCAATTACTTTAATACCCGTTTCTTTTTCAAAATCTTCATAAATTTTAGTGGGAATATAATCAGCCCATCCATAAAGATAAAGAACATTCTCATTTTTTTGTTTTTCGTTACCACATGAAAGTAGTAGGAAAACTAAAGATAATAAAGTTATTATTTTTTTCACTTAAACCTCCCTAAAATATAAATTATATAACCGCTAAAAATTGTATTATATTTTTTAAAGATAGTCAAGAATAATTACAGCTAAAGATTATTTAACTAGAAAATAGGACAAAATTAATGTATAATCTTATGTAAAATATAATTAGTTTTAGGAGATATAATATTGGATATAATAACAAGTAAAGACAATGAACTTTTCAAGAGTTTAAAAAAGTTAAAAGCAAAAAAATATAGAGAACTGGATAAATTATTTTTGGCAGAAGGAAGAAAATTTTTGGAATTTGAAGAGATTCCTAAAGTAATAATATTTAAAGAGGGAGTTTCAGAAGAAAGTATAAAATTATCTGAAAAATTTCAATGTAAAAAAATAATTTTAAGCGAAAAATTATTTAAAGAGTTAAGTTCACAAGAAAATTCTCAAGGAGTTATCATTTGCTATAATTCTAAAGAACAAAAATTGGATTATTTAGATAAAAATATTGTTGTCTTAAATAGAGTAGCAGATCCCGGAAATTTAGGAACAATTATAAGAGTAGCAGATGCAGCAGGATTTAAGGATATAATCTTAACTAAGGGAAGCGTAGATTGCTACAATGAAAAAACTGTAAGAAGCAGTATGGGATCAATTTTAAGTATAAATATCTACTATTTAGAAGAGGAAGATACTATACATCTATTGAAAGAGAAAGGGTATAAAATAATAGCTACAGCCTTAGAAAAAGATTCTATTCCATATACAAAAATGAGATTAGAAGAAAAAAATGCATTTGTATTTGGAAATGAAGGTGATGGAATTTCTCAAAATATATTGTTAAAAAGTGATGAGAAAGTAATAATTCCGATTTACGGAAGTGCAGAATCATTAAATGTAGCTATGGCCACAGGGATTATTTTATATGATGTAAGAAATAGATTAGACAATAAATAAGTATTAGGAGAGATTTTGATGATAAAACTAGTTGTTACAGATATGGATGGAACATTTTTAAATGATAAAAAAGAGTTTTCAAATGAATTTTGGGAGATTCATTCAGAAATGGAGAAAAAGGGTATTAAATTTGTTGTAGCTAGTGGAAGGCAATATCAAAATTTAAGAAAAAATTTTGATAAGATAAAAAATAAAATAGTTTTTATTGCTGAAAATGGGAGTTATGTTGTAGAAAAAGAAAAAGAAATATATTCAAGAATATTATCTAAAGAGATAATAAAAAAATATGTTGAAATAGGAAGAAAGATACCTACAACAAATGTGGTATTATGTGGTAAGAAATCTGCATATATTGAATCGACTGAAATAGAATTTGTTACAGAAGTAGAAAAATATTATGAGGAAAGAAAAGTTGTTTCAAATCTTTTAGATTTTATAGATGATGAAATAATAAAAATTACTTATTGTGACTTAAGTGGAACAGAAAGAAATGTGTATCCCTATATAGAAAATGAAAAAGATTGCCAAATTGTTGTTTCAGGTGAAATTTGGTTAGATATAAGTCATTTGGAATCTAATAAAGGAATAGCATTAGAGGCTCTTCAAAAAGAGTTGGGAGTAAATTATGAAGAAACTATGATTTTTGGAGATTATTTAAATGATTTAGAAATGCTAAAAAAGGGTAAATATAGTTTTGCAATGGAAAATGCACATGAAGAAATAAAGAAAATATCAAATTTTATAGCAAAAAGTAACAATGAAAATGGAGTTTTAGAAGAGCTGAAAAAAATTATTTAATCTTATTTTAAGGAGGGGAATTTTTATAATGAGAAGATGTATGAGAGTAATATTTATGTTAATTCTAACGGTAAATATTTTTGCTGAGTATAAATTTCCAATGAAAAATCCATATGTGGCAACAATAGTTGGAAGTTCTAAGATTATGGCAAAAGGAATACCAAATGAAGTGCCAACTAAGGAATTCAAAATTATGTTAGAGAGAAGTAATAAAGTACCTGCAAATATGTGGTTTGACAAAGGATTTAATTTTTCTTTAAGTAAACAAAAAGGGAAAGCTCCTTTAATTTTTGTTTTATCAGGAACAGGATCTGCATATAACTCTACAAGAACAAAAAACTTTCAAAAGATATTTTACAATGCAGGATATCATGTACTAACTGTAACGTCAGTGTTTAATTCTAATTTTATATTAAACGTATCAAATAGTCAGGTACCTGGAGTTTTGATTCAGGACGGTTTAGATTTATATAATATTATGGGAGATATGTTAGAAAAAGTAAAAAAAGAGGAGAAAGTTGAAATAACAGACACTTATTTAATGGGATATAGTATGGGAGCAACGCACTCAGCTATTTTATCTTATTTAGATTCTCAAGGAAAAGATTTTAATTTTAAAAGAGTTTATATGGTTAATCCATCTGTTAATTTATACTATTCAGCAACTACTTTAGATAATATGTTATCAAAAAATATAGAAAATAAAGGGCAAATAGTAGAAATTATTGATGAAGTAATGGAAGTAGTAAAAAAGAACATCTCACCTAGTGATTTACAAATAACAGAAGAAGGAATATACTCAATTTTTGAAAAACAAGAATTATCTAATAAAGAGATGGAAAGATTAATAGGACTTGCTTTTAATTTAACATCAATTGATTTAAACTATATTGTAGATCAAATAAATGGTACTCATGTGTATTCAAATACAACTCCGGGAAAGTTTTCAAAAATGTATCCTTATTTTGAAAGCATTAATTTTGCAAACTTTAGTGATTATTTAAATAAATTAGCTTATCCATATTATTTAAAAATATTAGGTGGAGATTTAACTTTTAACGATGTTTTAAAATATGGAGATTTGAGAATAATTAAAAGTTATTTAGAGAAAGAAGATAAAATAGTAGCAGTAACCAATGAAGATGATTTTATTTTATCTGATAAGGATAGAAGTTTTATAAAAAATGTATTTAAAGAAAGAAGTTTGATATATCCTTATGGGGGACATTGTGGAAACATGTTTTATCAAACTAATGTGGATAAAATGTTAGAGTTTTTAGAGAAGGGGGTGTTCAACAATGAATTATAAAAAGTTAGGCTTAATGATAAGTTGCATATTTTTTATTAGCTGTTCTCCCTTAAAAACCAAAAATGATATTTCTGAAAAAAATTTTGAAAAAAAAGAAAGCTTAAATCAACATACTCATTTAAAGAGTAATGAATACTTAAAATTAGGAAATGGAAAAGAGATTATATATGAACCAGAAGGAATAAGAAGTGAAGTTGTAGAAAAGAAGGAGATAAATGGAACTAAATTTATAGAAGTTTATGATCCGTTAGAACCTTTGAACAGAAGAATATACTACTTTAATTATTATTTAGATAAATATGTTTTAATTCCAGCTGTTAATACTTATGAATTTATAGCACCAAAATTTGTTCAAAAAGGTGTGTCTAATTTCTTTTCAAATTTACAAGAAATTAATACGTTTATAAATTCAATATTACAATTTGAAGGAAGAAAAGCTACAATAACTTTTGTTAGATTTGGAATAAACTCAACAATTGGTATTTTAGGATTATTTGATGTGGCATCTGCTTTGGAATTACCAAAAACATACGAAGATTTTGGATTAACTTTAGCAAAATATGGAGTTGGAAATGGACCATACTTGGTATTACCTGGTTTTGGACCATCCAATCTTAGAGATACAGCAGGGAAAGCAGCAGGAATAGTAAGTGTTTCAGAGATAAATCCATATGATCAACCTGTTGGTTTTGATGTTAATAACCCAGGAGTTACTACGATGGGAGCAATTAATGCAAGAAAAGAAAATCAGAATTTTAGATACTATGGGACTGGAAGTCCTTTTGAGTATGAGTATGTAAGATATTTCTATACTAAATATAGAGATACATTAATAGATGTAAATGATGTAAAAGTAAAGGGGAGAGGTGAATAGTTTTGAATTTACAAGAGTTTGTACTAAATTACAAAGATGATGTTGTTAAATCAATTCAGGAGTCAGTTAGAATTAAAAGCGTGCAAGAGGCACCATTAGAAGGAATGCCTTTTGGAGAAGGACCTGCAAAGGCTCTAGAGCATATGTTAGATTTAGGAAAAAAATTAGGTTTTGAAGTTGAAAATTTTGATAATTATGCAGGTCATATTGATTTTGGTGTAGGTTCAGATGAAGAGATGATAGGGATTCTTGGACATGTGGATGTTGTACCTGAGGGAAAAGGATGGGATCATCCACCATATGAAGCAAAAATAGTAGATGGAAAAATGTATGGAAGAGGAGTTTTAGACGATAAAGGTCCTACAATTGCTGCCTTATATGCATTAAAAGCTATTAAAGATTCAGGAGTTAAATTAAATAGAAAAGTTAGAGTGATAGTGGGAGCTAATGAAGAAACTGGCTGGGGATGTATGAACCATTATTTTGGAAAATTAAATATGCCACAACCAGCAATGGCATTTACTCCAGACTCATCATTTCCTGTAACTTATGCCGAAAAAGGAATTTTACACTTAATGCTGAGTCAAGAGTACCAAGAAGAATTAAATTTTTCAATAAAAGGTGGAGTAGCATTTAATTCAGTTCCAGATTCTGCGATAGGGTTATTTCCATTGTCAATGAAAGATGAAATATTTTTAAATTTAGAAAAATATAACGAAGGAAAAGAGTTTAAGATAGTAGCGACTGAAAAAGATGAAAAAATAGAAATAGTTTCTTTAGGAAAAGCTTCTCATGGAGCTAGACCAGCAAATGGTTATAATGCAATATCAGCTTTATTTAGTTTCTTGTCAACTTTAAAAATAGAAGATGAAAAACTAAAAAATTTAGTAGAATTCTTCAATGAGTATGTAAAGATGGAATATTCAGGAGAGAGATTAGGAATTAATTTTGAAGATGAACCATCTGGAGTATTAACATTAACTATTGGTAAAATTGAGTGTGAAGGTAAAAATGTAATGTTTGGATTTGATATTAGATATCCAGTTACATTTACAAAAGAACAAGTAATTGATCAAGTAGAAAAAAGAGCAAAAACTAAAAATTTAAATGTTACAGTAAGGTCAGCAAAGAATCCACTATATGTTCCTAAAGATAGCTTCTTAGTGACAACATTAATGGATATATATAAAGATATAACAGGTGACGTAGATGCAGAACCAGTTTCTATTGGTGGTGGAACGTACGCTAGAGCTGTAACAAATGGAGTTGCATTTGGAGCTTTATTAAAAGATCAAGAGGATAATATGCATCAAAAAAATGAGTATTTAGAATTAGATAAATTAGATACTTGGTTAAAAATATATGTTCAAGCAATATATGATTTAGCAAAATAAAAGTGTAAGAAAAAACTGCAGTATTGCAGTTTTTTTATTTTTTGTAAAAATAAAAAATAGACAAAAATACTAAAAAAATAGTATACAAGAAAAATTAGAATCTATATTAATAATAACTATATATGATATTAATATATACATAATAAAAATATATTTTTAAAAAACTATAATATAAAATATATTAATTCAAATAATAAAAATTAAAATAAAGTTATAGGGAGGGATAAGGATTTATGAAAAAAATTTTTTTAATTTTAATGAGTTTTTTATTATCAGTAGTTAGTATGGGACAAGCACCATATCATATTGGAGTAATAACAGGGACAGTTTCTCAATCAGAAGATGGATTAAGAGGAGCTGAAGAGGCCATAAAATTATATGGACCAGCAGATAAGGGTGGAGAGATAGTACATGTAACTTATCCAGATAATTTTATGCAAGAGATGGAAACGACAATTTCTCAAATGGTAAGTTTAGCAGATGATCCTAAAATGAAAGCTATTGTTGTAGGAGAAGCAATTCCAGGAACAGTGGAAGCGTTTAGAAGAATTAGAGAAAAAAGACCAGATATTTTACTTTTAGCAAATTCACCACACGAAGATCCTGAAATGATTGGAGAAGTTTCGGATTTAGTTGTGAATCCAGATAGTATAGCAAGAGGTTATTTAATAGTAAAAGCAGCAAAAGAGATGGGAGCAGATAAGTTTATGCATATTTCATTTCCTAGACATATGAGCTATGAGCTTCTGTCAAAAAGAAGAAATGTAATGAAAGTTGCTGCAAATGATTTAGGAATGGAGTTTATTGAAATGACAGCTCCAGATCCTGTAAGTGATGTAGGAGTAGCAGGAGCACAACAATTTATCTTAGAACAAGTTCCAAATTGGATAACTAAATATGGAGATAAAACAGCTTTTTTTGCAACAAATGATGCTCATACAGAGCCTTTATTAAAAAGAGTTGCAGAGAAAGGTGGATACTTTGTTGAGGCGGATTTACCATCGCCTACAATGGGATACCCTGGAGCTTTAGGGATACAATTTACAGAGGATGAAAAAGGGAATTGGCCAAAGATTTTAGAAAAAGTTGAAAAAACTGTGGGAGAAAAAGGTGGAGCAAAAAGAATGGGAACATGGGCTTATTCATACAATTTCTCTGTTACAGTTTCTTTAGTTGATTTAGCAAAAGAAGTACTAGATGGAAAAGCTCAAATAGATGATTTTGATGCTTTAAAAGAAGTTTTAGCAAAAAATACTCCAGGAGCTCAGTGGAATGGAAGTAACTATGTAGATGTTAGAGGAGTAGAGCGAGAGAATTTCTATTTGTTATACCAAGATACATATGTTTTAGGAAAAGGTTATTTAAAAATGACAGAACTAGAAGTGCCAGAAAAATATTTTTCAATAAAATAATTGAAATTTTTGACCACTAGACTTTACCTGACTAGTGGTCAAAATTTTTGATAGAGGTATAAAAGGGAGTGATATAATGCAAAAAGAACTTTTAAGAATGTCAGGAGTATCTAAGAGTTTTGGAGAAAACACAGTATTAAAAGATATAAATTTTACAATAAAAGAGGGAGAAATAGTAGGTCTTGTTGGAGAAAATGGTGCAGGAAAATCTACTTTAATGAAGATAATTTTTGGAATGTCTCTAATAGAAGAAACTGGTGGATATAACGGAGAGATGATTTTTCAAGGTAAAAAAGTACATTTTAAAAGCTCTTTTGATGCTTTAAATGCGGGAATAGGAATGGTTCATCAAGAATTTTCTTTAATTCCAGGATTTAAGGCTTCAGAGAATATAGTTCTAAATAGAGAAAGTTTAAAGAAATCTTTTGTAAAAGAGATATTTGGAGAAAGAATAAGTAAAATAGATTTTGAAAAAGATAGAGAACGAGCAAAGGTTGCAATATCACATTTAGGAGTTGATTTGAATGTAGATACTAAAGTTAATGAGATGCCTGTAGCACATATGCAATTTACAGAGATTGCAAGAGAAATAGAGAGAGAAAATGTAAGGTTATTAGTTTTAGACGAACCAACAGCAGTTTTAACAGAAAAAGAAGCTGAAATTTTATTAAAAACAATGAAAAGGTTGGCAAGTGAAGGAATAGCAATTATATTTATAACTCATAGGTTAAATGAAATTATGGATGTCTCAGACAGGATTATAGTTTTAAGAGATGGTATTATGATGAGTGAATTAGAAACATCAGAAACTAACGTAGATGAAATTACAAAATTAATGATTGGTAGAGAGATAGGAGAGAAAACTAAAAAAGAAGAAAAAAAAGAGAGTAATCCAGAAATTATTTTAGAAATGAAAAAGTTATGGGTAGATATGCCCGGTGAAAAAGCTAAAAATATAAATTTAAAAGTTCGAAAAGGTGAAATAATAGGATTAGGAGGAATGGCTGGTCAAGGAAAGGTAGGTATAGCGAATGGAGTAATGGGTCTTTATCCAGCAGGGGGAGAAGTTATATATAAAAATGAAAAAATAAATTTAAATAATCCTAAAATACCTTTGGAAAAAGGAATGTATTTTGTATCTGAAGATAGAAAAGAAGTGGGACTTATACTTGAAGAAAAGATAAGTATGAATATAGCTTATCCATCAATATATATAAAAAATAAATTTTTAAAAGAAAGATATTTTGGATTATTAAAAAGTATAGATGAAAAAGAAATAGACAATAATAGTCAGCACTATATTAAAAAATTAGAGATTAAATGTATGAGTGGGAGTCAAAGGGTAGGAGAGCTAAGTGGTGGAAATCAACAAAAGGTGTGCTTAGCAAAAGCTTTTACAATAAACCCAGATATACTTTTTATATCAGAACCTACAAGAGGAATTGATATTGGAGCAAAAAAAATTGTTCTTGAAACATTGAAAGAATATAATAGAAATAGTGGAATGACAATAATTTTAACTTCATCAGAATTGGAAGAGTTAAGATCAGTTTGCGACAGAATCGCAATTGTAACGGAGGGTGAAATTGCAGGTATTTTATCTCCAGGGGATGACCTGTTAGAATTTGGAAAATTAATGACAGGAGTTAAGGGGGACAAAAATGAATGAGAATATAGTAAAAAAAATAAAAGAGATAGGATTACCGAGAATAATAATAGCTTTATTTCTACTTTCTCTATATACACTAGCACCTTTTGTAGGAGTTAATCTGAAAGTAGCTTTTCAAGATACTTTAATTAGGGTAGGGATGAATATAATATTAGTATTGTCTCTTATTCCAATGATTCAAGGAGGTACAGGGTTAAACTTTGGTATGCCTTTAGGTGTAGAAGCTGGATTGCTTGGAGCAGTTTTAAGTATAGAGCTAGGATTAACTGGACTACTTGGATTTTTAGGTGCAATATTGATATCATTACCAATATCAATACTATTTGGTTATGGATATGGTTCTATATTAAATAGAGTTAAAGGTGGAGAGATGATGATAGCAACATATGTTGGTTTTTCATCAGTTGCATTTATGTGTATTATGTGGCTCGTATTACCTTTTAAAAAACCTGATATGATTTGGGCATATGGTGGAGAGGGATTAAGAACAACAATAAGTGTTGAAGGATATTGGAATAAAATTTTAGGTAAAATATTTTCTTCGTCAGGAAATTTTAGTTATATTGGAGAGATAGTATTCTTTTTATTATTGGCATTTTTAATAAAAGAATATTTTAAGAGTAGAAATGGATTAGCCATGAAAGCTGTTGGATCTAATGAAAAATTTGCTAAATCAATAGGTGTTGATATTAATAAAGCAAGAATAAATTCAGTTATAATGTCAACTATGATAGCAGGAATTGGAATAATTGTTTACCAACAAAGTTTTGGATTTATACAATTGTATTTAGCACCTTTTTATATGGCATTTCCCGCTATAGCAGCCATTTTAATTGGGGGAGCTTCAGTGAGAAAAGCTTCTATATTTAATGTTATTGTTGGAACTGTTTTGTTTCAAGGAGTTATAACAATGACTCCAATAGTAATAAGTGGATTGATAAAAACAGATATGTCAGAAACTATAAGGGTTATAATATCAAATGGAATGATAATCTATGCATTAACTAGAAAAGGAGGGGAGAGATAATGGAAAAAATAAAAAGTTTTTTACAAAAAAATATAGTTCCAATTTTTATTTTAATCTTTATTTCTTCAATAATTCCAATATCTAAATTAACTCCTCAATACCTAATTCAAGAGATGATATTAAGATTAGATAGAAATTTATTCTTAGTTCTATCGTTGTTAATACCAATAATAGCTGGAATGGGGTTAAACTTTGGTATTGTTTTAGGAGCAATGGCTGGACAAATAGCTCTTATTTTTATAACAGAGTATAGAATAATAGGATATCAAGGAGTATTTTTAGCTATGATTTTATCAACTCCTATAGCAATGGCATTGGGATATTTTAGTGGAAATATATTAAACAAATCTAAAGGAAAAGAGATGATAACTTCCATGATTTTAGGATTATTTATGAATGGAATTTATCAATTAGTTGTTTTGTATGGAATGGGAAGCATAATAAAGATATCAAATCCAAAATTGATACTTTCAAGAGGAAGTGGAATAAGAAATGCAATAGATTTACAAGGTATTAGAAGAGGATTAGACAGCCTATTAGAAATAGATGTTTTAGGACAAAAAATACCTGTAGCAACATTTTTGTTAGTAGGACTTTTATGCATATTTATAGTTTGGTTTAGAAAAACCAAGTTAGGACAAGATATGAGAGCAGTGGGACAAAATATTGAAATAGCTAGAGCGGCAGGAATAAATGTAGATAGAACAAGAGTTTTAGCTATTGTAATATCAACGGTGCTTGCAGGATTTGGACAGATTATATATTTGCAAAATATAGGAACTATGAATACTTATAATAGTCATGAACAAATAGGGATGTTTTCTATTGCTGCTTTATTAATTGGAGGAGCATCGGCTGTTAAAGCAAGTATTCCAAATGCAATAACGGGAATTATTTTATTTCATATGATGTTTATTATTTCTCCTGTGGCAGGAAAAGAATTGATGGGATCAGCTCAAATAGGAGAGTATTTTAGAGTGTTTGTATCGTATGGAATAATAGCTTTAGTTTTAGTGATGCATGAATGGAGAAGAGAACGAGAGAAGCGGGCAGAAAGAGCAAATGAAATCTCTGATAGCAAGGGGGAAACTATATGAGAAAAAAATTAAGCATATTGATATTTTTATCTCTTGTATGTTTAATTGGCTGGATTTTATATTCAACAGGGCAAGAACATACTTTAATTGTAAATAATAATTATAAAAATAAAGATATGAGTACAAATATAGTGATAAAAATTTCTGGAGAAAAAGATAAAAAAATAGGGAAGAATAAAAAAGCAGTGTTTGATTTAAAAGGGGTAACTCATAAATTTTCTATTCTGGTAAATGAAAAGCAAATTGATGGAGTTGTAAATTTTAAGATGAATAAGAGTGGAGAACTAGAAGTGGAAAAGTTTTTAAATAATGAAGAAAATTGGTTAAAAACAATTAATCAATATTAAAAGGAGAGAATATTATATTCTCTCCTTTTTTAATTTATAAAGGTGCTTTCTTTTAGATATTTTGTATCGTCACCAGCTATAAAAATTATCGAGTTGTCAGATAAAAGATCAATAACTTCTTTAGATAGTTCAGTTGGAATAGCAGGACATCCAAGAGTTCTTCCTAAAAATCCCATTTGATCAATATATTTTTTAGATGCATAATCAGCACCATGTATGACAATTGCTCGATCATAAGCATTAGAGTTAAAACGATTCTCTAGGCCTTTTAATCTTAAAGAATAACCGTAATTTCCAAAATACGGCTTTGTATCAGTAATAAAAAATCCAAGAGAACTTTGGAAAGAGTTAGGTGCATTAGAGAATTTTGTAGCAAGAACTTTTCCACTGTTTTTTCCATGAGAAACATAAGTATAATAAAGTAACTTTTTTTTCTTTAAGTCAATAACTGAGAATCTTGGTTCAGTAGATGGTTTAGTAAAATCAATAACTGTTAAAAACTGAAAGGTTTTCCCTTTAATTTTAGAAGCCCCTTTTACGGCATTCTTAAATACACTATAATTCATTTTATCTTTTAGTTCCAATGATTTATAGAGAGATGAAGTAGAGCTAAAAACAGTCATATAAAGAATAAAAAATAATAATAATAATTTTTGTTTCATAAACCACTCCTGAAAAATAGAATTTTGTTTTTTTTATTATAACAAAAAATAGGTCAAAAAGTAGAGAAAAAAATAAAAAAATAGGAAAATTCTTACTAAGAATTTTCCCATTATATTTTATAAAGTAACGACAATTGATTTAAAAATTTTGTAAGTAACAAACCCAGGTTTAGCTCCTTTAGGTTTATTTAAATATTTAATTTGTGTGTAATCTACTGTAAGTTTAGTTCCTTTAGGTAACTTTGATTGTTGACCACAAAATACAGCAATATCATAAATAGACTTTTCAGATAATAATTCATTGGCGTTCACAACAGCATGAGTTCCAGGCATATCTTTACAGTGGAACCACATGTCTTCTCTATGAGAATATTTAGTTGTTAGAGCATCATTTTCTAAATTATTTCGACCATATCGAACTAAAATACCATCAATAGTAATTTCTCCAAAATTAAAAGTTTTAATAACTTGTTTTTTAATATTTTTTTTATGTTTTGTTTTAGAAGGAACTTTTAAATAACCTTGACTAGAAAGCTCTTCTTCAATTAGCTTTAGATTTTCTTTAGAATCACTATTATTAATAAAAGATTCAACACCTAAAAAATATTTTAAATTATCAGATATTTCAATTAATCTTTTTTGATTATATTCCATACCTTTTTTTAACTTATTGTATTTTTTATATATTTTTTCTAAATTTATCTGAGGTGTAACTAATGGATCTAAAGGAATTGTACACATACAATCATTATAGAAATCATAAAGTTCTACTTCAGTCATGCCTTTTTTTAAAGAATATAAAGAGGCAGCTAATATATCTCCGAGCTCTCTGTATCTATCAAAGTTTTTTTTCTCTTCAAGATCTTTTTTTATAGAAATAATTACTTTTTCAGATTTTTTAATCTCTTTTTTTATACAAGATGTAAGTTTATCTTTTAAAATTTTAAAAGTATTAGATAAATTTTGATTGTTTAAATAAAAATTTATCAGCTCTTGGAATGAACTATATGTAATTACAGTATTATATTCTCTAGGCTCTATATTTAAAACAGTAGCTAAGATAATTTCATTATGTTCATTAAAAAATATTTTAGGAGCTATTTTATCTTTTAAAATATTTTTTAGATTTTCAAATGATGTAAGTGAATTAGCGAGAGTTTTTCCAAGTCCTTCTATGTTTTTAAGAAGTGATTTTTCATTTTTCTCTTTAAGAAACTCCTCCTCGTTTAAGTTTAAGGGAGAAAGTTTTTTTTCAAGAGATGGTGTTGAATAATCAATTCCAGGGAACAATACTCTACTTGGATTCTCTTCAATAGAAAAACGTTTTATAGAGTCTAGTACTTTATTTTCTTTTGTAGTAAGAATAAGATTAGAGTGCTTTCCCATCATCTCAAAATATAGATTATAGATTTTTACTTCTCCAAGTTCGTTCAGTTTAGAAAAAGTAAAAATAAGAATTCTATCATATCCCAATTGATTAATAGATATTAAAGTTGAGCCAACAATATATTTTTTTAAGTTTAAGGCAAAAGAACTATTTTCTTCTAATAAATTATCCTCTTTTGTATCTGATAGGTAGCATAATGAAAGAGAAGGGAAACAAGAGAGTATAAATCTCTGTTTCCCAAAATTAATACTTACAGCAAGAGAACTAGTTTGAACCACTTTATTCACACCTTTTCCTTTTAAAGAAGTTTCTAGCTCAGTTTTAATTTTATTTAAAGATATACCATCAAGGTACAACATTATTCTTCAACCTTTATAGCAATAAGATTTTTTGCATCTAAAAGATTAACTTTTAAAATAGAACCATCCTCTTTTTCAAGTGCTACCTTATCTTTTTCTTCAGATTCTACAATTTTAACTGTTGAGTAATGCTCGATTCCGTTATTGGCAAAATAATCCTGTATAATAGGTGTTCCTTTAACCTCATTAATAGATACTACAGTTCCTACAGGAAACTCTGTAACAGAATGAGGCTTAAAAAATTCTGTTTTATCTTTTAAATTTTTTAAAATCAATTCAAAAGTTTCAGTAAAATGATTTAAATCCTTTTCTGGAATATTTTCTGTTATAGTTGAAATTATATTTTTGTGATAAGTATTATGATAGTTTAATGCTTCAATACCTTTTTTAGATAGAGAAACGTAAACTTTTCTTCTATCAGCATCAGAACGAACTCTATCAATGAATCCTTTTTCTCTTAGTTTTGTAATTGCAACTGTAGCAGTTCCCATAGTTATTCCAAGTCTATCAGATAGTTCATTCATACTAAGTGATTCTTTTCCAATGGCTTCAATTATGTGTAACTCAGTATGAGTTATACATTTAATACCTCTTTTTAATGCTAAATCTTCTGTTTCGTAGAAAAGCTTGTAAAAGTTTTCTAAGACATCATTTACTTTATTTATATTATTCATAATTATCTCTCCTTTAAAGATTTAATTCTCTCCTCATAATTACCAGAGAAAACATAAGAACCAGCAACAAAAATATTAGCTCCAGCATCTATACATTTTCCAATTGTTTCATTTGTTATTCCACCATCTACTTGAATATCAACAGTATTATTTAAATTACGAACTTCTTGAATTTTTTGGATTGAATTTTCAATAAATTTTTGTCCTCCAAATCCAGGATTAACAGACATAACTAAAACCATATCTAAATCATCGATAACATATTTTATCGCTTCAACAGGAGTAGCAGGATTTAAAGATACACCAGCTTTAACTCCAAAAGACTTAATTAATTGAATAGTTCTATGAAGATGTTTTGTAGCTTCAGCATGAACAACAATTATGTCAGCACCGGCTTTAACAAAATCTTCAATATATCTTTCAGGTGCTTCAATCATAAGGTGAACATCAAAAACTAAACTAGTTTTATTTCTAATAGCTTTTATAACAGGTGCTCCAAAAGTTATGTTTGGTACAAACATTCCATCCATAACATCAATGTGTATATAGTCGGCTCCAGCTTTGTCAATTGCTATAACTTCATTGCCTAATTGACTAAAATCTGCTGAAAGAATTGATGGTGCTATTTTGATATCTTTTTTTATCATTTAAAATTTCACTCCTTTGTGTAATAGTTTAAGTAATAATAATTGCTCTAATATTTATTCCAAATTTCATTTTTAGATTTATCATAACAACGTTTGTAAAATTCATATCTTTCTTTTGTAATTTTTCCTGAATCAACAGCAGACTTTATACCACATTGAGGTTCATTTACATGAACGCAGTTATTAAATTTACATCCATCTCCAAATTGATGAAATTCAGGGAAAAGTGATATTAAATCTTGAGCATCGCTAGTAGGAGGCAGATCAACAGATGAAAATCCTGGAGTATCAATAACAAAGCCTCCACTAGGAAGAGTAAGGAGTTTACTATCTCTAGTTGTATGTTTTCCGGCTCTTAATCTTTTGCTTGTCTCTCCTGTTTTTAATTCTTTTGAATCTTGTAATAAATTTAAAATACTTGATTTACCAACTCCAGAAGGACCACCAAAAGCAGTAACTTTATCTTTTAAAAATGCTTTTAATTCGTCCATACCAAGATTTTTGTAAGTTGATATGTAAAAAACTGGAATATCTATCTTAGATAGGTATTCTAAATTAGATTTAATTTCCTCTAATTCCTCTTGTGATAAAAGATCTATTTTATTGATTATTAATACAGGACTGATTTTATTATATAAGCTATTTAATATTAAAATATTTATTTTTTCATAGTCAATAACGGGATCTTTAGCAGCAAATTGAATAACACCATAGTCGATATTTGCAACTAAAGGTCTTCTTAAAAGATTTTTTCTAGGCTTAACTTCAGTTATAAAGCCATCTGCATCAAAAACAACATAATCTCCCACTGTACAATTTTCCCTTTTGTCTGATCTTTTTAAAATCCCTCTTAATTTACAAAGATATTCTTTTCCTTCACTTTCAATATTATAAAATCCTTGAATTTTATTGATAACAATTCCTTCGATAATAATTCACTCTCCTTCAATTAATAACTAACAACAATATCAATGATAGTTCCAGCAGGGACAGTTTCACCAATATGAGTAGTTTCAACAACAATTCCTTTTTCTAAATTAGGAATTACTTTTTCTTTAACAACGCCAACAATAAGACCTTTTGAAATTAATTCGTTGGTAGCCTCTTCATATGTAAATCCGATTGTATCAGGAACTTCCACAGAAGCTACAGAATTAGAATTACTTAATAAAAGAGATACTCCTTTGTTTTTTTGAGTGTTTTGGCCTAAAGATGGAGTTGTGGCTAAAACAGTATTGTATGGTAAGTTTGAAGATGTATAAGAAACTTTTTTTATTTTAACTCCTTCTTCTTGGAGTTTAGCTGAAACTTCGATAAGGTTTTTATTTGTAAAATCAGGCATAGTATAGTCATCTTTACCTTTGCTTAACCAAACTCTAACAGTTCTTCCCTCTTTTACAATTTTTTCAGGAGCTGGATTTTGTTTGAAGATAGTTCCAATTGGTAAATCAGAAAAATCATTTCCTGCAACGATTACATTTACTTTATCAATAGATGGTATTTTTTCTATCTGTTTTAGATTCATTCCAACAAGATTTGGTAAAGAATAAAAACTTTTGTTAAAATATGTTTTTAAGAATATATTAAAACTAAAAAAACAGATAAAAACAATAAGTATACATGATAGCAAATATGCTAAATATTTTTTCATTTTTCCTCCTAAAGTGGTGCTATGAAATTAAATAATAAAATACTCTAAATACTTATAAAATAATATCATAGTGGCACTAAAATATCAATAATTACTTGATAAATAGTAGCTTAAATGATAGAATATTTTGTAAACTATTATTTGAAAATTAGGAGGGTAAAATGGATTACACAATAGAGAAAATGATTTCTGAGGGTGATTTACAAGCTAGAATAAGAGAGGTTGCAAAAGAGATTGAAAAAGATTATGAAGGAAAAGATCTTATTTGTGTAGGTCTACTTAAGGGATCAATCATGTTCATGGCAGATTTACTAAAGAATGTAGAATTAGATTTGGCTATGGATTTCATGAAAGTCTCTAGTTACCATGGAGGAACTGATAGTACAGGTGTAGTAAAGATTTTAAAAGATGTTGATGAAGATTTAACAGGAAAAGATGTTTTAATTATAGAGGATATAATCGATACAGGTTTAACTTTAGAATCAGTTAAAAAATTCTTAATGTCAAAACAACCAAAATCTTTAAAAGTGTGTTCTTTATTAGATAAACCAAGTAGAAGAAAAGTAGAAATGGTTGGAGAGTATATTGGATTTGAAATTCCAGATGAGTTTGTAGTTGGATATGGTTTAGATTACGATGAGCTATATAGAAACCTTCCTTATATTGGAAAAGTAGTTAGAAAGTAAAAAAGTAAAAGGAGGAAAGATGTCCTTTAAACATAAGAAAAAATTTGGGCAAAACTTCTTAACAGATCAAAATGATGTTTTGAATAGAATTATGGAAGTTTCAGATGTTAAAGAAGATGAGCATATAATTGAAATTGGACCAGGAGAAGGTGCATTAACGGCTTTATTACTAGAAAAAGCTAAAAATGTAACATGTATTGAAATTGATACTGATTTAGAAAAAATACTTACAAAAAAATATGCATCAAATCCTAAATTTAATTTAATAATGCAGGATGTTTTAACAGTAGATTTAAAAAATGTATTAAGTAAAGGAAGAGTGGTTGCTAATATTCCTTACTATATAACATCACCAATTATAAATAAAATCATTGAAAATAGAGATATAATAAGTGAAATGTTTATAATGGTTCAAAAAGAAGTTGCAGAAAGAGTATGCTCAAAATCAGGAAAAGAGAGAAGTGTATTGACATTAGCCGTAGAGTATTATGGAGAAGCAGAGTATTTATTTACAATACCAAAAGCATTTTTTACGCCACCACCAAAGGTAGATTCAGCTTTTATGTCAATAAAGTTTTACAATGATAGAAGATATGAGGATCGAATTTTAGAGAGTCTATTTTTTAAATATGTAAAAGCAGCTTTTTCAAACAAAAGAAAAAATATCATAAATAATCTAACAACTTTGGGATATTCTAAAGATTTTATAAGAGAAAAATTAGAAAAATTAGGAATATCAGAAACAGAAAGAGCTGAAAATTTAACAATTGAACAGTTTATAGATTTAGCTGAGATATTTGAAGAAGAATAAAACTTTTAATAAGTGAGGCATGGATAAAAGAGGGGGTTTCCTAATTTTTGAAAGCCTCCTTTTAGCTTAAATAAGGAGTAAAAAATGGATAGTTATGAATTTAAAATAAAAACAAAACGTGAGGATATAGATTTTATTAATAAAATAATGGAAGCATATGAGGGCGTTGGAATTGTAAGAACAAAAAATGCCGATGAGGGAGATTTAACAATAGTTTCTACAACTGATTTTAAAGAGGATGTTAGAATGATTGTTGAAGATTTAAATAGAAAATGGGTAAAAGCTGAAATAGTTTGGGAAGGACCTTGGTCTGGAGAGTTATAAAATAAAAATTTAGGAGGATAAATTTATGGAAAAATTAGAGTTATTAATTAATTATATTATAGGTGAATTAGTAGAAACAAAAGAGGGAATCAGAATAAGTTATGATTTAATAGATGATACTGTAACATTTAAAGTAAGTGTTGCTCAAGGTGAAATGGGAAGAGTTATTGGAAAAAATGGTTTAACAGCAAATGCAATAAGAGGAGTTATGCAAGCAGCTGGAGTTAAAGATAGATTAAATGTAAATGTTGAGTTTGTAGACTAAAATTTAAAAGAATTAAAGGAGAATATTAATGGAGTTATTATCAGTTGGAAGAGTTTCAGGAACTCATCACTTAAAGGGAGCAATAAAAGTTACTTCAAATATAGATAATTTAGAGATTTTAAGTGGAAATAAAGTTATGATTGAGCTACCATCAGGAGAGGTAAAAATTTTAACTATAAAAAAAGTATCGAGCATGATAGATAAAAAATGGATTGTAGAATTTGAAGAGTTAACAAATAAAACAGATGCTGGTTTAATTCAAAATGGAGTTATAAAAGTAAGAAGAGATCTTTTAGGAATTGAAGAGGATGAGTTTTTAGCTAATGATGTAATGGGAATGAAAGTTATAACAGAAGATGGTGAAAATATAGGTGAAGTTGTAGATATATACGAAACTGCAGCTCATGATATCTATGTCATAGAAGATGAAGAGTTTGAAACAATGATTCCAGATGTAGAAGTTTTTATAAAGAATATAGATTTCAATAAAAGAGAGATATTAGTTTCTTTAATTGAAGGAATGAGAGAAAGAAAGAAAGATTAAGGAGAACGTTGTGAAAATAAATATATTAACACTATTTCCAGAGTTTTTTAATTCTTTTAAAGAACACAGTATTATAAAAAGAGCTGTGGAAAGAGAACAAGTAGAAATTAACATAGTTAATATAAGGGATTTTGCTGAAGGGAAACATAAGCAGTGTGATGATATACCTTTTGGAGGCGGAGCTGGAATGGTTATGAAACCAGAACCATTATTAAAGGCTCTAGAGGGGAATAAAGGAAAAGTTATTTATACCTCTCCTCAAGGTGTAAAGTTAAATCAAGTATTAGCATGTGAGTTATCTACTGAAAAAGAGATAACTATAATAGCAGGCCATTATGAAGGGATAGATGAGAGAGTAATTGATAGCAAAGTGGATCTAGAGATATCTTTGGGTGACTTTGTTTTAACAGGTGGAGAGTTACCAGCTATGGTGATATCAGATGCAATAATTCGTCTTATTCCTGGAGTTATAAAAAAAGAATCTTATGAAAACGACTCTTTTTATAATGGATTATTAGATTATCCCCATTATACTAGACCAGCTGAATATGAGGGATTAAAAGTTCCAGAAGTTTTAATGTCTGGTCACCATAAAAACATAGATGAATGGAGATTAAAACAGAGTTTAGAAAGAACTTTAAAAAGACGACCAGAGCTTTTAAAAGGTAGAGAGTTTAGTAAACTAGAAAAAAAACTTTTAAAAGAGATAAAAGAGGAGCAAGAGATATGATATATAAATTAGGAGAACTAGTTCCAAAAATTGGAAAGAATAACCTTATTATTGATAATGCGACTATAATTGGAGATGTAGAGACTGGAGAAAATGTAAGTATTTGGTTTTCAGCAGTTTTAAGAGCCGATATGAGTAAAATTAAAGTTGGAAATAATTCAAATATTCAAGATAATACAACAGTCCATGGAGATACACCATATCCTGTAATAATAGGTGAAAATGTAACAATAGGACATAACTGTATTATACATGGATGTGAAATAGAAGATAATGTCATAATAGGAATGGGATCAATTTTATTAAATGGAGCTAGAATTCCTAAAAACTGTATCGTAGGAGCAGGAAGTTTAGTCACTGATAAGTTAGAAGCTCAAGAGGGAGACTTAATAATAGGTTCTCCTGCAAAGGTAGTAAAAAAACTTTCTGATAAAAATATAGATTATTTAAAATATGCTAATAAAGTGTATTTAGAAAAAATAGAAATGTACAAAAAATTAGAGAGAATAGGGTAGGTAAGATTAATGAGAAAAGCAATATATTTAGGACTAGTTCACTCACCAGTTTACAATAAAAGAGGAGATATAGTTTGTACGTCAGTAACAAACTTTGATATCCATGATATTTCAAGAACGTGTAGAACATATGATGTAAATCAATATCATATTATAGTGTCTGTAGATGCACAAAAAAAACTTACAGAAAGAATTATTGGATACTGGCAAGAAGGATTTGGAACAGGATATAATAGAGATAGAGAGGAAGCTTTTGGTAGAACAAGGGTTTATGAATCAATAGAAAAAAGTATTTCTGAAATAGAAGAAAGAGAGGGAAAAAGACCTCTAATAATAACAACATCGGCAAAAATATTTCCAAACTCAATAAGTTATAAAAATTTATCTGAAAAAATGATTAATGATGATCAGCCATATTTAATATTATTTGGAACAGGTTGGGGATTAATAGATGAAGTAATGAATATGTCAGATTATATATTAGAACCAATTAGAGGAAATGCAGAATATAATCATTTGTCTGTTAGATCAGCAGTTTCAATAATTTTAGATAGATTATTAGGAGAAAATTAATTGAGAAGAGAAATTAGAATAAGACCTCAAAGAAATATTTTTAAAGATATGGGGATTGAAAATATAGAAATAACAGAGATTGTTTTTAGTGAAAGAAATAAAAAAATGGATCTTATCTGTGTAGTTTCTACTCCTCAAGATTTAAAAGGATTAGATAAGGCTTATGAAAATTTAAAAAAGAAGTTTGGAAATGAGTTAGATATTAATTTCAAAATAGATTATTTAACGAAAGAGATTACAAAAGAAAATTTTTTAGAAATTATTGAAAGAGTTATTGAAAAATTAAAGAGAACTAATGCTATTTCAAAATCGTTTTTATATCTATATAGAATATCTATAAAAAATGAAGTGATTGATATTGAATTGAAAAATGAGATGGCGGTAGAAACACTGTATAGTTCAAATTTAGATATAAAAATACAAACTCTTTTAGAAAACTATGGGATTAGAGGCTTTAGAGTAAATTTCATATCAGGAGATTTTAATAGTGAGATAAAATCTATAGAAACTGAAATAGAAAATAAAATAATAACTTTAAACTCTAAAGTTGCAGAGAAAGTATCAACAGAAAAAGCACCAGCTCCACCAGTTGAAATTAAGTCAGCTGTACCTATGGGAAGAGGTGGATTTAGTAAAAAGAAAGATATAAAAAGTCCAAGTATGCCAATATCAGAATTTAAAGAGCTAATAGAAAATGAGATAGCAGTTGTAGAAGGAGAACTATTTGCTACAGAAGGAAGAGAGTTAAGAACTGGAAAAATTCTTCAAGTTTTAAGAATAACTGATGGAGAAGATTCAATAACAGCTAAAATATTTTTAAATAGTCCAGAAGATTTTGATGTTAAAGTTGGAGATTTTGTAAAAATTAGTGGAAAGAAACAAATTGATAGTTTTGAAAATAATGAAGAGATAATTTTAGTAAATATATTAAATAAGTTGGATAAAGTAAAGTCTAAAAAAATAGATTCAGCTGATGAAAAAATGATTGAACTTCATACTCATACAAAAATGAGTGAAATGTGTGGAGTAGAAGATGTAAAAGGGATAGTTGGAAGAGCCTTAGAATATGGGCATAAAGCTGTTGCAATAACAGATTACGGGGTTGTTCATGCTTTCCCATTTGCATATAAAGCAGCTAAAGGAAAAGATATAAAGATAATCTTTGGATGTGAAATGTATATGGTAGATGATACACAGCCAATGGTTCAAAATGCTAAAGATGTTTTGATAGATGAGGAAACATACGTTGTATTTGACTTAGAAACTTTAGGTTTAAATTCTCATAAAAATGAAATTATAGAGATTGGAGCTGTAAAGTTACAAGGAAGAAGAATAGTAGATAGATATTCACAGCTTATTAATCCAGGAAAAAAAATACCAAAGAAAATTCAGGACATAACAGGAATTGATGATGCGTTAGTTGAGAATATGCCAACCATAGATAAAATATTACCAGATTTTATGGAGTTTATAGGGGATGCTACTTTAGTAGCTCATAATGCACCATTTGATATGGGATTTTTAAAAAGAGATATAAAAAAATATATGGAAATAGATTATAATCCAGCTGTAATAGATACCTTGCAAATGGCTAGAGATTTATATCCTGATCAAAAAGGATACGGATTAAAACCTATGACAAAATTTTTAAAAGTAGCTCTTGAAAATCACCATAGAGCTGTTGATGACTCGCAAGCTACAGCAGCTATGTTTGCTATATTCTTAGAAAAGTATCTAGAAAACGGAGTTACAAATCAGTTGGATATGACAGGAGCTTTTCCTTTGAATTATAGAAAACAGGACATAAGAAACGTAATGGTTTTAGTTAAGGATTTAGTAGGACTAAAAAATCTATATAAATTAGTTTCACAGGCACATATTGATTATTTTGGAAGTAAAAAACCAAGAATTTTGAAAACTGTTTTAAATGAAAATAGAGAAGGATTGATTATTGGAGCTCCAACTTCAATTCATTTTTCTAATAGTGGAGAGTTATCCGAAGCATATTTTAGAAATGATTTATCAAAAGTTGAAAGATTAATTGATTTTTATGACTATATTGAACTTCAACCTAGAATTGGATTCTCAGAATTTTTAGATAATGATGAAACTGGAGCTATAGCTTCTTTCAAAGATGTTGAAAAGATGAATAGATATCTTTATGATTTAGGAAAAGAAAGAGGAAAGTTAGTTACGGGATCATCAAATGTGCATTATTTAGAAAAAGAGGATCATAAAATAAGATCAATACTTCTTTATGGAAGTGGAAGTGTATTTAGAGAAAACCAATATAGAGTAGACAATGGTTTTTATTTTAGAACTACTGATGAGTTATTAGAAGAGTTTAATTATTTAGGAGAAGATGTGTCTAAAGAAATTGTTGTTGAGGCAACAAATAAGTTAAATGAGATGATTGAAAAAGTTCAACCTATCCCAAGTGGATTTTATCCGCCAAAAATAGACAATGCAGAAAATATAGTTAGAGAAATGACCTACACAAAAGCTTATGAGCTATATGGAAATCCTTTGCCTGAAAATGTTGAGGCAAGAATAGAAAGAGAGTTAAAAGCAATTATAGGAAATGGATTCTCAGTATTATATTTATCAGCTCAAAAACTAGTTAAAAAATCTTTAGATAATGGATATTTAGTTGGATCAAGAGGATCAGTAGGTTCATCAATTGTAGCTTATATGATGGGAATAACAGAGGTTAATGCCCTTTATCCACATTATTTATGTACTAATCCAGAGTGTAAACATTCAGAGTTTATTGAAAGAGAAGGAGCTGGGGTTGACTTACCAGATAAAATTTGTCCAAAATGTGGGATACAAATGAAAAAAGATGGACACTCAATTCCGTTTGAAGTATTTATGGGATTTAATGGAGATAAGGTTCCAGATATAGATTTAAACTTTTCAGGAGAGTATCAATCGGAAATTCATAGGTATTGTGAAGAGTTATTTGGAAAATCAAATGTATTTAAAGCTGGTACAATTTCTACTTTAGCAGAAAAAAATGCTGAAGGTTACGTAAGGAAATTCTTCGAAGATCATAGTATATTCTCAGGAAGAGCCGAAGTCATGAGAATGGCCCAAAAATGTGAAGGAGCTAAAAAAACAACAGGACAGCATCCAGGAGGAATGATTGTAGTTCCTCAAGGTAATTCTATATATGAATTTTGTCCAGTTCAAAGACCTGCAAATGATCAAAATAGTGACTCAACAACAACTCATTATGACTATCACGTAATGGACGAACAATTAGTAAAGTTAGATATATTAGGGCATGATGATCCTACTACAATAAAGATATTACAAGAGTATACGGGAGTTGACGTTTATGATATACCTTTAGGAGATCCTGAAACATTGAAGATCTTTTCAGGAACAGAGGCGTTAGGTGTTACTCAAGAGGAGATAGGTTCAGTTGTAGGAACATATGGAGTTCCAGAATTTGGAACAGGATTTGTTAGACAAATGTTAGTTGATACAATGCCGACAACTTTTGCAGAATTAGTTAGAATATCAGGGTTATCACATGGAACAGATGTATGGCTAAATAATGCTCAAGAGTTTGTAAGAGAAGGAAAAGCAACTTTATCTCAAGTAATATCGGTTAGAGACGATATTATGAACTTCTTAATAGATCAAGGTATTGAAAAAGGAACTGCTTTTAAAATTATGGAGTTTGTAAGAAAAGGGCAACCAAGTAAAAATGTTGCACAGTGGAAAGAGTATTCTGACTTGATGAAAAGTCATGGGGTTCCAGAGTGGTATATAGAATCATGTAGAAGAATAAAGTATATGTTTCCTAAAGGACACGCGGTAGCATATGTTATGATGGCAATGAGAATAGCTTATTTTAAGGTTCATTATCCATTGGCTTTCTATGCAGCATACTTAAGTAGAAAAGTTGAAGATTTTGATTTTGAATTAATGAATGATTTAGTAAAAGTTAAAGAAAAAATTCAAGAATTAAATAGAGAACCAAAGCTTGATGTTAAGAAAAAAGCTCAATTAGCAGTGTGTGAAATAATAGTAGAAATGCATGCAAGAGGGTTTGAATTTTTAAATTTAGATGTTTATAAATCTCATGGTTCTAAGTTTATAATAGAAGACGGAAAGATAAGAGTTCCATTAATGGGATTAAATGGATTAGGAGCATCAGTAATGGAAAATATAGTCAGAGAAAGAGAGCTAGGAAGATTCATATCTTATGAAGATTTTAAAAGAAGAACCAAAACATCTCAAACAACTGTAGATAAGTTAAAGGAATTTAATTGTATAGAGTCTTTAAGTGAAACAAATCAGACGACTTTATTTTTCTAGGAGGAAAAGTGGTTAATATAAAAAAGCAATATTTAGGAGCAGGGTTAGTTTGCTTAGCAGCAACAATGTGGGGATTTGACGGAATAGTGTTAACTCCTAGATTATATCAATTAAACGTAGCATATGTTGTATTTGTGTTACATCTACTACCTTTAATAGGTATGAGTATTTTATTTGGAAAATCTGAAATTACAAATATAAAAAAATTGAGTAAAGAAGATTTATTTTTTTATTTTTTAATAGCTTTATTTGGAGGTACTTTAGGAACGTTATCTATAGTAAAAGCTTTATTTCTAGTTAACTTTAATCATCTCACAGTGGTTACTCTTTTACAAAAGTTACAACCGGTTTTTGCGATATTTCTTGCTAGAATTTTACTGGGAGAAAGAGTAGGAAAAAACTTTGTATTTTGGACTATAGCCGCATTAATGAGTGGATATTTATTAACGTTTCAGTTCTCTTTACCTCATTTTGAAGTTGGAGATAATATAGGTTTAGCAAGTATCTATGCTATTTTAGCTGCATTTTCTTTTGGTAGTTCTACAGTATTTGGTAAAAAAATATTGGCTCACTCTACTTTTAGAACAGCTCTATATACAAGATACTTATTTACATCAATTATAACTGGTTTAATAGTTATAGCTAATGGAAATTTAGGATGGTTTCTAAAAACAACTCCTCATCAATGGATGATTTTTGTTATTATAGGCTTAACAACAGGAAGTGGAGCGGTGTTGCTTTACTATATAGGACTTAGATATATAAAAGCAAATATTGCAACTATGTGTGAGCTATGTTTTCCAGTTTCTTCAATAGTATTCGATTATATTTTTAATGGAAGATTATTATCTCCAGTTCAATTTATGAGTGCTGGTATATTATTATTTACAATATACAAAATTACAAGAAATCAAAAAAATTAAAAAAATCTTGAAAAAAATGTTCTAAAAATATATAATAAAGTTGTAAAAAGTTATATAATAATGAAATTTGGAGGGGTTAAACCGTGGATTGTAATTTTACCTTAGAAGATATATTAAAGGCTAATGAAACTATAAAGGATTCATTAAAGAGAACACCTGTAGTAGAGTGTCCAACTCTTAGAGAGATGACTGGAAATGCAGTGTATTTTAAGTTAGAAAATCTTCAAAAAACAGGTTCGTTTAAATTAAGAGGAGCTTTAAATAAAATAGCAAGTCTTTCACCAGAGGAAAGAGCAGCTGGTGTTATAGCTTCTTCAGCAGGAAATCACGCTCAAGGAGTAGCGCTAGGAGCTGCAGCTCAAGGAATAAAAGCTACAATAGTTATGCCAGCAACAGCTCCATTAGCAAAAATTGCAGCTACAAAATCGTATGGTGCAGAGGTAATTTTAGAAGGTGAAGTTTATGATGATGCTTACAGAAAAGCTTGTGAAATTCAAAAAGAAACTGGAGCCACTTTTTTACACCCTTTTGATGATAAATTTGTAATGGCAGGACAGGGAACAATTGGACTAGAGATATTAGAGGACATACCTGATGTAGATATTGTTTTAGTTCCTATTGGAGGAGGAGGAATTATTGGTGGTATAGCAAAAGCTATAAAATCATTAAGGCCAGAAGCTAAAGTAATTGGAATTGAAGCAGCTCATGCAGCTTCAATGGCAGAAGCTGTTGCTATGAAAGAAATCTGTGAAATTTCAACAAAACCAACAATTGCAGATGGAATAGCAGTAAGAAAAGCAGGATGTGAGCCATTTAAAATAGTTCAAGAATGTGTTGATGAAATAGTAACTGTAACAGAAGATGAAATAGCAAAAGCGATACTATTTCTTATGGAAAAAAGTAAAGTTGTAGCTGAGGGAGCAGGAGCTACTACAGTTGCAGCAATTTTAGCTGGAAAAATAAAAGCTGAAAATAAAAAAGTTTGTGCTGTAATATCAGGTGGTAATATTGATATTAACCTTGTTGAAAGAGTTTTAAATAAGGCTCTTATACTTGAAGGAAGAAGATTTGCATTTTCAATAGAACTTTCAGATAAAGTTGGAGAGATGGCAAAAGTTGTGGCTACTATTTGTGAAATGAATGCAAATATTTTAAGTATAAATCAAACTATGTATAGTCAAAATTTAGGAATAACTTCTCAAGAAGCAACTTTTGTATTAGAATGTTTCGATAAACAGCACCAAGAAAAAGTAAGAGAAAAATTAACAAATATGGGTTATAGAATGTATTAAAAAAATGGCTATCTTTTAGATAGCCATTTTTACTATTTTAATAATTCTAACCATTTTTCAGTTGTTCTAGGAAAAGTTTCAAGTTGAGTATCATCGATGTAGAAAGTAGGTACAACGTCAAAATCAAATTCAGAAACTTCAGTATTTAGTTTTTGATGAGCTTCTTTAAATTTACCAGATAATAAAGCGTCAGCAAATTCAAATTTGGGTATTAATAAATTATCAGCAATTTCAATTAATATTTCAACGTTTCCAATATCTTTATTATGTAGCCAATATGCTTCTAGAACTGCTCTAACATATTCAATTCCTTTGTCATATTTTTCAGCGATATATATTCCTTCAAAAGCTAATGCTGTTCTAGGTTTTGGACTGATTGTTGGAAAATTAACTTCAATATTTTCCTGTTTTGCCCAATTAACTATATTTTTTTCAAAATATTCTTTGCTAGCTTCGTTAACTATAGGTTGTGGTTTCGGTTCAGGTGAAAGCTCATAAGGAAAAAATCTAAATTCTGGTTTTAAATTTTTTTCTTTTAAAGCTTTTTCTAAAATTTTTTCTCCAACATAACAATATGGACATACAAAATCTAAAATTATTGATATTTTCATAACTTCCTCCTTAAATAATTACAATTATATTACTACTATTACAAAATATCAATCTAAATCCTTTTAAAAAATAAAAAATAGTTGCATAAATTTTTTATTTATAGTATACTCCTTCTAACAATAGAAGAGAGGTTAGTTCACTTCCATAAAAGGAGCCTAAGGCCGACGGCGATGATCTTTATGACCCTGTGAATTAAGTATTGTGACGCTGCCATAACAATACGCTTATTAGTTTATAATTAAGTTCTCGAAGGCATACCAATTTTGGTATGTCTTTTTCTTTTGGGGTAGACATTAAAATTTGGGAGGATATAAATGTCAAAAACTTTTTTATTAACTTTTTTATCATTAACTACACTAGTACTTGCTAAAACTGAGTATACTGGAGGAAAATATCTTGGGAAAGATGTAATAACAAACTTAGATGTAGAGGATTTAGAGGATGGAAAAACATATGAATTTTTCTTTGAAGGAACAGAGAATAGTTTAGGAAATCCATGGTATATTCCAGTTACAGTAATTAAAGGAGAAAAATCAGGTAAGAAATTTTTAATTAATTCAGGTGTTCATGGAAATGAATTAAATCCGATTTTAACTACTTATAAGATAAAAGAGAAATTAAAACCACAAGATTTGAAGGGAACAATAACAATAGTTCATGGAATGAATATACCTGGATTGTTAAATAATAATAGAGGTTATACATTTGGAGGAGGTTCTGAAAGCACATCAGATTTGAATAGACAAATGGATTCGGGAAAGACAGCAACATCAGACCAAAAATATTCAACATTACTTTGGAATAATTTATTATCAAAAAATGCAGATAAAGTAATTGATTTACACACAAGTGGAAAAGGAAGTAAATTCCCATTATTTGTTTATGCTGACTTTAGAAATCCAGATATTAAAAAGATGGCAGAATTAACAAGAGCAGATATTGTAAAAATGGATAATGGGGAAAAGGGTTCTGTGGAAACATCATTTGTAGAGTTGGGAATTCCAAGTATTACTTTTGAATTGGGATCTTCAGAAACACAAGAAGCTTTAATAGTAGAAAGAGCAACAAATGGAGTCATAAATAATCTTATTTATTGGGATAATTTAAGTGGAAAAAAAATAACACCGGAGACAGAGACATTTTATGGAAATTCATGGAGTCGTATTCGAGCTGAAAAAGGTGGGTTTGTAGAAACAAAAGTTAATGTAATGGATAAAGTAAAAAAAGGAGATATTTTATTTACTCAATATGATGCTTTTGGAAAAGTTTTAAAAAATTATGAAGCACCGAATGATGGAGTAGTAGCAAGTGTAAAAGATTATCCTTTTAGTGAGCCTGGGGACTCTTTAGGAAGAGTTATAGAATATGATTCAAAAGATAAAAATCAAATTTTAAAATAAATAAAAATGGGCTAATTAGCCCATTTTTATTCCCAATCACCTTTTGTTTTCCAATAATCTGCAATCTCTTCAAGTGTTTTATCTTTTGTTTCGGGAAGAAATAAAATTATAATAAAAAATATTAACATAGAGACAGAAAAAATGATAAATGAAATTGATCCATGAAATTTTTCTGTTAAATATATATTGGCATTTAAAAGAGGAAAAGAGTAAATGATTGCTGCATCAGCAATCCAATTTATCATACCAGTAAGAGAGCTTCCTTTTGATCTAATAACAGTTGGAAGAACTTCAGATATATAAACAGTAAGCATAGCACCAGCAGATATAGTAAAGAAAAAATTATAAATATATATAAAATAAGATAAATCTAATCCAATTTGCGTTTCATATAAAGAATAAGCAATAAACGCTTCCGAAAAAAACATTCCTGCTGCACCAATAAGTAAAAGGATTTTTCGACCCATTTTATCGGCAAATGTAACTACAAAAATAGCACCTAATAATTCTGAAACACCAATAAATATACTTTGAAAATAAGCCAAACTAGGAGTGTCACTAGAAATGGTTGCAAATATTTTTTGAGCATAATATGTGATAGCATTTACTCCAGAAAGTTGTCTAAATATTGGGAAAATAATACAAAGAGTTAAAGCATAAACAAGACCACCACGAATTTTTATTTTTTTTCCAGATATTTCTGGAGAGTTATTGGTAAGCATTTCTGAAAAAACTATATTTACCCGTTCTTTCGAATCAATAAAAGCTTCCAAGCTTTCTTTCGCTTCTTCAATTCGACCTTTAATTATAAGCCAACGAGGACTTTCAACAAGAGTGAGCATGCTAAATAGCATAATAATTAATAATGCAATTTCAATAAAAATTAGAACTCTCCATCCAAATTTAATATTCCATTCTAAAGAAAAATGATAGTTAAATATAAATCCAATAGTATAGCCTAATATTAATCCAAAAGCTAAAAGCAGTTGACGAATAGAGCCTGCTCGACCTCTTTTAGGAGCAGGTGCGACTTCTGTAATATACATTGGAGCTGCAACAAATATTAATCCAATAGAAAAACCAAAAACAATTCTTCCAATATAAAAAATAGTAATAAATGGAGCGAGTGAGGCAAATAAAAGACCGATTATTCCAACGATAACTCCATAAATCATTGTTAGTTTCCGTCCGATTTTATCACTAAAATATCCTGCAAGTAAACTTCCGAAAAAGTTTCCAATAAGAGATATGGCAACAAGAATTCCGACTTGACTAGGACCTAATTTAAAATATGGTTGAATATATTTAACAGATCCTCCCAAATTAGCAGAATCATATACAAATATAAATCCAGCCATACCAACAATAGAGGCTACAGTGTATATATTTTTATTCTTCATTTAATATCCTCCTTAAAAAACCATAGAATTAAGACTAAAATATAATGGTTTTACAAGTAAAAACATATAAATCCTTGAAGAAGTAAAAATATATTTTAAATAAAATTATTTAGACGAACCTTATATTTAAAACTATTTCCTTTAACTATTGATTTTGTATATTCAATAATACTATTTTTTTCAAATGTATATCTTTCGAGAATCATACCACAATCACCAGGAACTGCGTTTAAAAATAAACTATCATTTTCATTTAAAATACAAGGTGAAAAAGTTTCTTCAGCATATGAGATAGAAACATTATATTTATTTTTCATGAGATTATACAGTCCGTTTAATTCAATATCACTTTCTAAAATTTCTTCAAATCTCCATTGAGGTAAGTATGTTGTCTCATACATAAGAGCCTCATTATCAGCTAAACGAACTCTATTTAAAATAAAAATTTTATCATTAGGATGTATATTTAGTTTTGCAGCTATGACATTTCCAGCTTCTTTTAAAATTAGATTTAGAATTTTATTTCCAGGAATTTTACCTAATTTAATCATTTCATCACTGAAGGAATAAAAACCATTCAAATCTTGATTTATTTTGTGAGTTGATACGAAATTTCCTTTTCCATGTATTTTATAAATATCTTTTTGTTTCTCAAGTTCAGATAAAGCTTGTCGAACAGTAGCTCGACTAATATTAAAAGTTTCTGATAACTCCCTTTCAGAAGGAATTTTTTCGCCTTCATTGTATGTACCAGATTTTATTTGTTCTAAAATGATTTCAACTAGCTGTAAATAAAGTGGTGTTGTAGAAGATTTATCAATCACTATAGTACCTCCCTAATAAAGTTTAATTTTTTCAAATTATATCAAAGTTATAAGAATTTGTCTTGAAAAAAATATTTTTGAAATTTTTTTTATAAAATATAGGGTAGAGAGATATATGAAAAAATAAAAAAATAAAAGTAGAATCCATTATTGACAATGAAAAAAAATGAGGTATACTCGTACCAATAAAAGTGGTACGTACAAAAAATAAAAAAGAGGGGTGTTTTTTATGCCGGAACCAAATATTGTTTTAGTGAGAATTGATAACAGATTGATTCATGGTCAAGTTGCAACTGCGTGGGCACAACATTCAGGAGCTAATTTATTATTAGTTCCAAATGATGATGTAGCACAAAATTCTACGAGACAAAGTCTAATGAATTTAGCTGCACCGAAAGGAGCTCAAACGAGATATTTTTCTATTCAAAAGACTATAGATATTATCCATAAAGCTGCACCGAGGCAGCTTATAGCAATAATAGCTGAAACACCTCAAGATGTATTAAAATTAGTTGAAGGAGGAGTGCCAATAAAAAAAGTAAATATTGGAAATATGCATATGGCTGAGGGGAAAAAACAAATATCTAAAGCTGTTTGTGTAGATGAAAATGATATATCAACATTCAAAAAATTATCAGAATTAGGTATTGAATTGGAAATTCAAAGAGTTCCAACAGAAGGAAAGGAAAATATTCTAGAATTGATAAAATAGGAGGGGTGTAGATGTTATTAAAAGCTTTTTTAGTTGCCATTTATGCGGGATTAGCTGGAATAGATTTATTTGATGGATTATCACATATTCATAGACCATTAGTAAGTGGATTAATAGTGGGATTGATTTTAGGTGATATGAAAATGGGATTAATTGCAGGAGCAACATTAGAACTAGTTTGGATGGGAGCTGTTCCTGTTGGTGGAGCTCAACCACCAAATGTAGTTGTAGGAGGAATAATTGGATCAGCATTTGCAATTATGGCCAAGCAAGATCCTACTGTTGCTGTGGGGATTGCAATTCCTTTTGCAGTAGCAGTTCAAGCATGTATAACGCTATTATTTACATTTTTTTCTCCAGTTATGCATAAGGCAGATAAGTATGCAGAAAGTTGTGATACAAAAGGAATAGAGAGAATAAACTATTTAGGAATGGGGATTTTATTTATTTTTTACTTTACAGTAGTATTTTTACCAATATCAATAGGTGCAGAAGCAGCTCAAGGAATAGTTTCTTTATTACCACCGTGGTTAATTAAAGGATTTGGAGTAGCTGGTGGAATGATGCCAGCAATAGGATTTGCTCTTTTATTAAATATAATGTTTAAAAAAGAATATATAATATTCTTTGTATTAGGGTTTATACTAGCAACATATTTAAATTTACCAGTAATAGCCATTGCAGCAATAGGGTTCATAATAGCTATATATGATTATCAGAAGAGTAAAAGTGTTGATAAAATTAAGGGATTATCTTTAACATCTTCTACAGAGGAGGATTATAGCGATGGAATATAATAATAATGGATATGTAGATAGTAGTCAAGAAAAAGTTATAACAAAAAAAGATTTAAATCATATGGTTTGGAGATCATTTTTATTACAAGCATCATTTAACTATGAAAGAATGCAAGCGTGTGGATGGTTATATAGCATGATACCAGCATTGAAAAAAATTCATAAAAATAAAGAGGATTTATCTAGATCAATGAAATTACATATGGAGTTTTTCAATGTTCACCCATTTCTGGTAACTTTTGTACAGGGAATTGTAACAGCAATGGAAGAAAATAAAGAGAGTCAAGAGGCTATACGGGGAATTAAAATTGCACTAATGGGACCTTTAGGTGGAATAGGAGATGCTTTATTTTGGTTTACATTATTACCAATAGCTGCGAGTATAGGAGTTTCATTATCTTTGGAAGGAAGTATAGCAGGACCTATTATTTTTCTATTAATATTTAATTCGGTTCATATTTTCTTAAGATTTTTCTTAATGCATTATTCTTATAAAATGGGAGTAGAGGCTATAGAAAAATTAAAAGGAGATACAGAGTATGTAACAAAAGGTTCGTTAATATTAGGTTTAACAGTTGTAGGTGGATTGATAGCTTCTTTTGTTAGATTAAACATACCGTATGTTATAGAAATGGGTAGTACAACAGTAAATATTCAAACAGATGTAATTGATAAAATAATGCCAAATATGTTGCCTTTACTGTATACTCTTCTTATGTTTTATTTATTAAAGAAAAAGAAAACACCAATAACATTGATTATGTTAACATTAGCTATTGGAATAATAGGAAGTTTGATAGGAATACTTTAAAAAATTACAGGGAGATGAGTATGTTTAAAATTATTGTGAGTGGACATGGAGAGTTTGCTTCTGCTATTGAAAAAACATTAGAATATATTATAGGTAAACAGGAAAATATAGATTATGTAAATTTTAACAATGGAATGGGAACTATAGAGTTGGAGGAGAAGTATAGAGAATCTATTTTAAAAAATGAAGATAGAGAAACTCTTTTTTTGACAGATTTAGCAGGTGGAACTCCGTTTTCAACAGCGGTAACTTTATCTCAAAATATGAAAAATATATATGTACTAGGTGGCATAAATATTCCTACAATTTTAGCAGCAATAGAATATAGAGATGAAGAAAGTCTTGAAAAAGCAGTAGGTGATATAATCAATCATGGGAAAGAATCTTTAGTTATGTTTCAAAAACAAGAGCTAAATGATAATTTTCAAATTGAAGATGGAATATAGTATTAAAAAGTCTTAGAAATTTTCTAAGACTTTTTTCATAAAAATAATTGACAAAATAAAAAAAATTAACTATAATCATTTTAACTGGTATGTACCAGTAAAAAAATATTGGGGTGGTACATAATGAAATTTTTTATAGGAATAGATAGCGGTGGAACAAAAACAGCTGTTTCAGTTATAGATGAAGATAAAAATGAGGTTTTAAGTTTTCAAAAAGGAACTGGTCATTATTTACAAATTGGTTTTAATGGATTAGAAGAACTGTTGATATCTATACTAGAGGAAGTTTTAGAAAAGTTAAATATAACTAAAGATGATATAGGTTATATATTTGCAGGTATTCCAGGGTATGGAGAGATAAAAGAGGATCAAAAAATAATTGAAGATGTTGCCAAAAAATCTTGGAGAGGGATAAAGTTTCAATTAGGAAATGATATGAAAGCTGGTTGGGCTGGATCGTTGGAATGTAACCCTGGGATTAATATCATAGCTGGAACAGGAGCTATTGGATATGGAATAAATGAACTAGGGGAAGAAGCAAGAACAAGCGGTTGGGGACATGCATGTGGTGATGAAGGGTCGGCTTACTGGATTGCTAAAAAAGGAATTGAAATATTTACAAAACAAGCAGATGGAAGATATCCTAAAACAGCTTTATATACTACTATGAGAGAAGAATTAAATTTAAAAGAAGATTTTGATTTGATAGATTTAATTTATAATCAATATTCTCTTGATAGGGGAAAAATAGCTCAATTATCAATGGTAGTTTATAAAGCAGCAGAAAAAAATGATCCACACTGTATAGAGATATTTAAAGAAGCATCAATAGAGATTGGACTTATGATAAAAGCTATATCTGAAAAAATAGATTTCATTGAGAAGCCTATAAAGGTTTCGTACGTAGGTGGTGTATTTAAAGCTTCAAAATATATTTTTGATAATTTAAAAATTTATTTAAAAAATAATAAAATTGATGCAGTAATACTTGAACCAAAATACACACCAGTTTATGGATCAGCACTTTATGCATTAAAATTATGGGAGGAGAATAAATAAATGAAAGATTTTTATACATTAAAAGAGATTGAGCAACAAAAAAGATTATGGTTAGAAACAATAAATTTAGTGAAAGAAAAAAAAGAAGAAATCAAATCATTTTTAGATAAAAATGATTTTAAAAATAGAAAGATTATTTTTACAGGTGCAGGAACTTCAGAGTTTGTAGGAAATAGTATAACTCCAGCTTTAGGGGGAAATGTTCTTTCAATAGCTACAACAGATATCGTTTCTAACCCAGAAAACTATTTAAAAAAAGATGAAAAAGTAATATTAATTTCATGTGCTCGTTCAGGTAATAGTCCAGAAAGTGTAGCAACGGTTAAGCTAGCAGATGAGATAATAGATGATGTTTGTCATATTTTAATAACTTGTAATAAAGATGGAAAATTAGCAATAAATAAAAAAGATGATAAAAAAGCACTTGTTCTTTTAATGCCAGAGGAGTCTAATGATAAGGGATTTGCAATGACAAGTAGTTTCACTTGTATGTCTTTAACAGGACTTTTAATATTTAATTTAGAATCACTAGAAAAAATAGAAGATGTAATGAAAAAACAAATAGAAAAAATAAAAGATGAGGATATGAAGTTGTTGATTGATTCGTTAATAACTTTAGATATATCAAGAATTGTATATTTAGGAAGTTCATGTTTAAAAGGTGTAGCAGAAGAGGCAGCGTTGAAATGTTTAGAGTTAACAGCAGGTCATATGAGTTTACATTATAATTCACCGCTAGGATTTAGACATGGACCAAAGTCGATTATAAATGACACAACAATGATTATTACATTACTTTCAAATAATGATTATACAAGAAAATATGAATTAGATTTATTAAAAGAGATGTATGGTGAAAATAAAAAGAAAGTTTTAGTAACTTTAGACATGAAAAATTCAGATGAAGCCAGAAAAAATTCACATTACTACTATACATTTAATAATGATGACAACAATGCAGAAGATGTATTCAATATGTTTAGTTATATATATTTTGCTCAATTATTTGCATTTTATAAATCAAAAAGTTTTGGAATAAATCCAGATAATCCGTGTCCAACAGGAGAAGTAAACAGAGTTGTACAAGGTGTTATAATATACGATTATAAGGGGGAATCACAATGTTAGTTTCAACAAACCAAATGTTATTAGATGCACAAAAAGGAGGGTATGCAGTACCAGCTTTTAATATTCATAATTTAGAGACAATTCAGGTGGTGGTAGATACAGCAAACGAGTTAAAATCACCAGTTATATTAGCAGCAACACCAAGTACAGTTAAATATGCAGGTATTGAGTATCTGATAAAAATGATAGAGACAGCAAGTGAAAAGTATGATATACCAATAGCGTTTCATTTAGATCATCATGAAGATGTAAATAGTATAAAAGAAGCTATTTTATTAGGATGTAAGTCAGTTATGATTGATGCATCACATCATCCCTTTGAAGAGAATATAAAAATAGTAAAAGAAGTTGTAGATTTTGCTCATAGATATGATGTAAGTGTAGAGGCAGAATTAGGAAAATTAGTAGGGCAAGAGGATGATTTAATAGTTGATGAATCACAGTCTTCATATACAGATCCTAAATTAGCTAAAGAGTTTGTTGAAAGAACTGGGGTAAATTCACTAGCGGTAGCTATAGGAACAGCTCATGGATTATATAAAAATGAACCAAAATTAGATTATGATAGATTAAAAGAGATAAAAAAATTAATGGATATACCATTAGTTTTACATGGAGCATCAGGAGTACCTTTTGACTCAGTTAGGACAACAATAGAAGATGGAATTTGTAAAGTTAATATTGCAACAGAATTAAAAATACCATTCGCAGAGAGTTTAAAAGAATTTTTCTTAAAAAATCCAAATGAAAGCGATCCGAGAAAATATTTAATTCCAGCAAAAGAAGCTATGAAAAAGGTTGTTGTAGATAAGATAATTATGTGTAAAAGTGATAATAGAGGATAATTATGATATTAACAATAACTTTAAATCCTGCAATTGATATAAGATATGAAATAGATAATTTTGAAATAAATAGTATTTTTAGAGGAAAAGCATCTAAAACAGCTGGTGGAAAAGGATTGAATGTTTCAAGAGTTTTAAGATTACTTGGAGAAAATGTTGAAGCAAGTGGTTTTTTAGGTGGGAATAGTGGTGATTGGATAAGTAGTAAAATAGAAAGTATAGGAATCAAAGATAAATTTATAAAAACAGATGCAGAAACAAGAAGTTGTATTGCTATATTAGGAAAAGGAACACAAACTGAAATATTAGAACCAGGAGAAAAAGTTTCAACAAATTATATTGATAAATTTTTAGAGTTTTTTAAAAATAATTTTGATAGATTTGAAACAATATGTATTAGTGGAAGCGCTCCTCAAGGAGTTCAAGATGATATCTATAAAGTTTTATGTGAGATAGCTAATAATAAAAAGGTGATACTTGATACAAGTGGTAAATTTTTATTAAAAGGCATTGAAGGTAATCCATATCTTATAAAACCTAATAAAGAAGAGCTAGAAGGAATGTTAGGAAGGGAACTATTAACTTTTTCAGAACTTTTAGAAGGTGCTAAAGAGATAAAAAATAGAGGATGCAAAAATCTATTGGTTTCTTTAGGGAAAGATGGGGCTATCTTTATTGATGAGAAAAATGATATTTATAGAGTAAGCATACCTAAGGTAAATATAAAAAATCCTGTAGGGAGTGGTGATTCGACAATTGCTGGATTTGCATATGGTTTAAATGAAAATAAATCACCAGAGGAAACATTAAAGTTAGCAATGGCTTGTGGAATATCTAATGCAATGATGGATGAAACAGGAAATATTGATCTAGATGTTGTTAAGGAATTATTCAATAAAGTAAAAGTAGAAAAAATATAAAAAAGTATCCCTTAGATTTATTCTAAGGGATACTTTTTTAATATTTAATAATTTCAAAAGATATGGTATCGTTATACTTTTTAATAAATCCAGTTTTTCCATAAAGTAAGACATTATCAATTAAATAGCTTTTTTTCTGATTGTTTATATCAATCATTGAGTTAAAAACAATAATTTTATTATTTGGAGTTAAAGTAATCTCAATTGCTTGGGCCTCATAAGAAGGAACAAAAGATCCATCTCCTCTTAAAACCGAAGCTTCTTGGATACTAAGTTCTTTAGAAGATATTATAGTAAACAGTGTTTTACTTTTATTACTTTTTATAGAACTAACCAATTGAAAATTAGAGTTTATTTTATTATATTCAGTAGAAAAAATACTATTTTTTAAATTTAAGTTTAAATTTTTATCAATCCAATACATGAAAAGATTACTATTTTCTCCTTTAATAAAAGCTTTTAGGCCATCAACTGTAGGTTTTTTATCTGGATAAAAATTAAAAATTTGAGAATATTCGTGAGCACCTTCAGTTAAAAATTCATCAATAATAATCCACAAATCATTTTTTAAATATAAAATTTTTCGATTAGTAACAACAGGAGATTCTAAAGAGACATATCCTAAGTGTCCACCTTCTACAAAATCAAAGGTTGTATTAAAAGAGTGGTGTGTATTTAAAGTTAAAGCAGATTCAACAATACCCCATGCTCCATTAAATTTACTAAATGGAAGATTGTCAACGATAGTAGTATTGTGTGCAAAACAACTTTTTAAGAATTCTCGGTCTTTATTACCTTCAACATAAGTAAATCTTCCAGGGTCACTTATAAAATCTTCTCCATTAGAGACTAAATCAAAGTGTAAGTGTTCTCCATGTCCATGTCCACTACCAAGGGCTCCGCATCTAAACCAAAGATAATTACTATTATCTTCAAAAGAATCTCTTAGATAAAAATTTCCACTTTCTTTTAGAGCGATTGAAGTAAAATTAGGCTTTTTAGTTGGTAGTTCTTCATATTTAGAAATATTTGAATCTCCAATATCCCAAATAGATTCAAAGTCTACAAAGTTATAGCCAAAGTATTTTAAATTTTGATCTTTTAAAATATAGGCAGATCGAGTAATAATGTCCCTTAAATCTGTTTCGTCACTATCTCCTTGCATAGGTTGGTTATGATTTGGTTTCTTCATATAAGCATTACTATAAGCTAGTTTTCTTATACTAGATAGAATAAAACTAGGTGTATCTAAATTTAATTTTTCAAAATCAAAAGCAATATCAAGAAGACAATTTAAAACCTCGTTGTGATACATAGGAGATTGTTCCCAATGGACTCCATCAGGTAAGATTTGAATTTTACATTGATATTCCAAACGTTCTAATGCAATAGTTAAGTATTGGCTTAAAATAGAGTGTTGTTCTTGATAATTTAAAGCCAGAGATATTAATCCGCAGTTTTGCATAACTCCCCAATTACTAAGAGTTCTAAAATCATCATAAGTTTTAATTAGAAGTTCACATTGATATAGAAGAGATTCAATCATTTTATTTTCAATAAAGTTTAAATTACAAGAACTATTTTTAAAAATTTTAATAGCTTTTATCCAGTTTAAACACCGAATTCCTATTTCGATAGTTCTAGAACAATTGAAATACTCATCTTTGAAAACATCTACAGTATCAATCCATGAGTTAACTTGTGAGATAAAAGTATCAAAGTATTTTTCTTCAGAGGTTAAAGCGTAAGCTTTAGCAAGATAAACCCAAAATTTATGACGATTTAACATAAATGTCCACTCGGGATCTTCAAAAGGAATTTTATTCCAAATAATTTCTTCAGAAAAAGTATATGGAATTTTACAAACTTCCATATCCCACTTATGATTAAAAATAAATGTATTTTTGCAAAGCAAATCACAAGTTTCAATTATTTTTTTACTATTCTCTTTGAATAGTTTGTTTTTCATAGTTCCTCCCAGTTAATTAAATAATTTTACTTTTTCAATTGAATATTTAACTACAAGTAAAAATTACTATTATTATAGTATTTTAAAAGAATTTTTTCGTTTTAATAAGTAATAATTCTTTTATATAATTAATAATACATTTAGTTATAAAAAAAGTAAATATTCAGTTTTCAATATTAAAAAATAGTATATTCAAAACAGGAAAAAAGCATATAGTTAGAAAAACAACCATTGAAAAACAAAAATACAAAGAGGTATACTGAAAATAAGAAAGATTTTTGGGAGGTTTAAAATATGTATAGAAGAAAATCTATGTTGGTTTTATCATTAGCCTTATTAGGATTAAAAAGCTTTTCCAACGATGTTAATGAAAAAAATAAAAATTATAAAATATCTGAAAAACCAGTGACATTGTCAATTTTAGCAATTCAAAATGGAAAAGTTTTTGATGAGAATTGGCTAGTATTTAAAGAAGCGTTCAAAGATACAAATATAAAATTAGAAAGTGCAACATCTAAAAATTTAACTGATGAAGTTCAAGCTTTTAATTTAGCAGTTTCTTCAGGTAATTTACCAGACATTATATCGTATGCATATCCAGATAAAATTGAAAATTTAGGTATGGCAGGAGGTATGGTACCTTTAAATGAATTAATAGATAAGCATGCTCCAAATATAAAAGCCTTTTTTGAAAAATATCCAAGATATAAAATGGATGCAGTAGCTGCAGATGGAAAAATATATTATATACCATGTTATTATGATTGGTATGCGATGAAAGCATCACAAGGATTATTCATAAGAAAAGATTGGTTAGATAAGTTAGGATTAGAAGTTCCAGAAAATATGGATGATTTTTATAAAGTTTTAAAAGCTTTTAAAGAGCAAGATCCAAATGGAAATGGAAAAGCAGACGAAATTCCATATTTTGATAGAACTATTGAATTTGCAACAAAAGAGTTGGTCGGATTATTCGGAGCTGAATATGGATTTTATATGGATAATGGTATAGTAAAATATGGTCCCACTCAAGAAAGATTTAAAGAGGCTATGCCTGAAGTAATTAAATGGTATAAAGAGGGACTTATAGACCCGGAAATTTATACAAGAGGATTTAGTGGAAGAGATTATATGTTACGTAATGATATTGGAGGAGTAACATTTGATTGGTTTGCAAGTACAACAGGATATAATAATGATGAAGAATTAAAAAAACAAAATGAAAAATTTGAATTTATAGCAATTGCACCGCCTAAATATAAAGGGAAGAGTTATGCTCCAGATGCAAGAACAACATCTTTAGGTGGATGGGGAATTTCTGCAAGTGCTAAAGATCCAGTAACAATAATTAAATATATGGACTATTGGTTCTCAGATAAAGGGTATGAACTTTATAACTGGGGAGTTGAAGGAGATACTTTCGCAAAGGACGAAAATGGAAAAAAATATTATACAGATAAAGTAATGAAAGCTCCAGGAAAAAATGCATTACAAGTGTTAAGAGATAATGGATTACAATTTAAAATAGGAGCGCGTCAAGATTATGAATATGAAAAAGCTTGGGGAGATCCAAAAGCAACTGAATGGTCTGAAATGTATATGACAAATGGTTATATAATGGATCAAGTTCCACTTTTTAAATATACTCCAGAAGAGGCAAAGAAAGTGCAAAAAATTAACTCACAAATATCAATGGCTTTAGATGAGATGAGTCAGAAATGGGTATTAGGTGCAGAAGATTTTGATAAATCTTATGAAAAATTTGTAGAGAGAGTTAATAAATTAGGGTTAAAAGAACTTATAGAAATAAACCAAAGAGCATATGATAGAGTTCAGTCTTAAGGAAAATAAGTAAAAAAGGAGATATTATTATCTCCTTTTCTATTTTAGTTATCAGTTATATTTTCTAAGAAAAATCTAGCAGGAGAGATTCCTTCATATTTTTTAAATATTCTAATGAAAGTATTAGAACTATTATATCCAACTAACTCAGCAACTTCTTTAATTTTAATATTTTTATTATTTTGGATAATTTCTTTAGATTTATTTATTCTAAAAAGATTAAGATAATTTTTAAAATTGTCACCCATATTTTTTTTAAAGAGTAAACTTGTATATCTAAAAGAGAAACCTAAATATTCAGATAAATCTTCAAGAGAGAAATCATTAGAATAGTTATCTTCTAAATACTGTTGAATCTTATTTTTAATTTCAATATTAGTAGAATTCTCTTCTACTTGTTTTAGGTCACAAATTTCTTTACAAAATTTTAAAAATGTATTTTTTAAATTTGGAATACTAGTTTCTTTTATATGAATATCTATTTTGTTATTTATATCGAACTCACCTAATTGAGAAGTAACTCTTCCTAAAGTATTGCATAAAAGTAAGGAGAAGTCGTTAACTTTATTTTTGTCTAAATTAGAATCGATATCTTCGAAAATTTCGTCGATTATTTTTTTACATCCTAAGAAATTACCATTTAAAAGTCTATTTGCTAGCTTATTTTCAATATCGATAGAATAGAAGAAGCTTGGATTATTTTTATTTGTAAAAGATTCTAAAATAACAAAATAACTGCTATATAAAAATTTAAAATTTAAAATTCGTTTGCATTTTATATATTCTTTAGGAAGTGTATCTAGATAGAAAATTTCATTGGATACAGAAGCTGTTAATTTTAAATTATATTTCTTTTGAACATGTTCTAATAAAAATGAAAATCCATCGTCAATGTCTATTAATGCTTCTTCTGAAACTATAAAAAGAATACTTTTATAATCAATGTCAACATATTCATATTGAGAAGAGTTATTTAAAGAGGTTATTAGATAATCTTTAACAATAGGTAAAGTATCTGTATAAAGTTCAGGAGTATCAGAGTCAAAAAGTTCAATTAAAACCAATCGTAGTGGGAATTTTAAGTTTTCAAATTTTTCAGTAAAACTATCAATATCTTTAACAGATTTAATTCCTAGAATATAATCCTTAAGATTTTTTCGCTGATTGATATAAATAATGGGATTTTGAAAAAAATTAAATATTTTAAGAATACAAATAAATATAGCTGTAGTTAAAATTAATATTTTAAGAATATCAAAAAAAATATTTGGAAATAGATTATGTTTTTTTTGTTGAAAAATTAAATTAAAGTCAAAAGCATTATCTTTGAAAATATATAAATTTTTTTTATTTGATATTTTAAGTTTTTCAAGAGATGGCATAATTGAATAAAAATTATTATTTTTTTCGATTGCCCATTGCCCAATATCTTTTGTTTTAATATCAGAAAAAAAGATACTTTTATCAATAGTAATTAACCATAAACTTTTTTGTAAAGTTTCAAGTTTTGATGGAAAATTGAGAAGATACATTGTAGACTCATCATCAGTTATTTGAAGATTATCCTTTGAATTTAATTGAAACTTTAAAGTAGTAAAAAAATCATTTTTATTTACAGTTTCTTCAGGAGTAATAAAAATATTAGAATCACTATTTCCAAAGGAAATTTTATAACCAAATTTACTAAAAAAAGTATTTTTAATTTTTAAAGTTTTAAAAACTTTTAGAAGATTATATGGTGTTGGATTAGACTCATACTCTAAAAAAGTATTTTCATTTTTTAAATCTAAAATAGAAGAATATAACAAATCAGTTTTTAATTGAAATATTCTTTTTTTTTCTTCAATTTGACTTATTAAGTATTTGTTATAATTTTTTTCTTCTTTTTTATAAACTAAAGATATAATTAAAATATTAGTAAGAATAAAAAATAAAAATAAAATTTTTTCAAATTTTTTATATTTTTTCATATAAACTCCTTCTCAATTTAGTTAGAAATATTAAAATGAATGAGCAATCTCTAAAAGTTGTTTTATATTTTTAGAATAAAAATACTTAAATGAATTACAAAATCTATTTTTATAAGTTCCATCTTGAAAATTTTTATGTCTTCTACATCCACTTTTACAAAGATTGAAATAATTACAAGTTTTACATTCTGAATCAAACTTTAATGAACTCTTAACGAAATTATAAGCTTTTTCAGAAGTAAGAATCTCTTTTAAAGAGGTAGAATGAATATTTCCTAATAGAAGCTCATCTAAAACATAAAAATCGCAAGGATAGATATTACCATTACTTTCAACTACAGTATTAACACTGCAATGTCCGTTCATATCGCAAGATTCAGCTTGATTATTTAAAATAATGGCTAATAAATTATCAAAAAAACGAATGCTAGTGTATTTTTTGTTTTTTAAATCATTACTCCACAAATTAAAAAGTTCATCTAAGAAAAATCCATATTCTTGTTCTGTTAAAGAATAATCTCCAGTAGAATTATCAAGTTTATCTAAACAAGGAATAAATTGTAGGTATTTAAACTTAGAGTTTTTAAAAAAAAGATAGATGTCTTTTAAATTTTCAACAGTTTTTTTATTAACTACACAAAGAATATTAAAATCGATATTATTCTTTTGTAATAGCTTAATATTTTTAAAAGTTTGACTAAAAGTTCCAGTTCCTAGTCTATCTTTTCTAAAAAAATTATGTATTTCTTTATGTCCATCTAAAGAAATACCAACTAAATATTTCTCTTGTTTAAATAAATTGGCCCATTCTTTATTTAACAAAATTCCATTAGTTTGAATAGCAAAGTTAACAGAAATATTATTTGTATTATATTTTTTTATAAAACTATGAAATGATTTATAAAATTCAATTCCTATTAAAGTAGGTTCTCCACCTTGAAAAGAAAATGTAATAGAAGTCTTTGCAGTGAAGAAACTTTCTTTTACTAGCTTTTCTAAGGTTTCTATATTCATAAAACCAAAACTTGGATGAGCTCTATTAAATGCAACATCACTATAAAAACAGTAATCACAATTTATATTGCAAAGGCTTGATGACGGTTTGATTAAAAGATTTATATGTTTCATAAAAAGTACCTCCTAATTGTATGTTTATTATTATAACATAACAACATAAAAAAAGTTATATTTGGT
>ERZ772855.119-NODE-119-length-95788-cov-4.701336_pt1 | contig 95788 bp, 92 predicted proteins | sample MGYA00511900_ERZ772855 | MGnify/ENA primary metagenome ERZ772855 (study PRJEB29015, sample SAMEA2737701) | human gut metagenome | biome: human gut; feature: human-associated habitat; material: faeces | place: China | collected 2012 ... | reverse complement strand
TCTCGCTTTTCGTTTTCATCATATGAAACCAAGTGAATTTTATGAAATGGGCTATGGGGAAAGACAGGTACTCAGAGCCTTTTTGCATTATGAGATTGAACAGCGTAACCGGGAAGTGGAGTCTATGCAGGAGAGGAAGTGAGTTTTGAATGGGAAAGGTTATTGATGTCACTCTGCAATTGATTGATAAAATGACGGGACCGCTTGAAAAGGCGGGTTCAAAACTTGCTGCCCATGCAAACCAGTATGTAAAGGCTGGCAGACAGATACAGAATGCCGGAAAAGGTATCAGTAATACCGGAAGCAAAATGACAAAGGCACTGACTGTGCCAATTTTAGCAGCGGGAACAGCAGCAGTAAAGGCTGCTTCTGATTTTGAAAGCGGTATGGATAAAGTGCAGTCCATTTCCGGTACGGTATCATCAAAAACTTTGAAGGAAGTATCCAAATCTGCTAAGGATATGGGATTGTCTTTCAAAAAAGGAAAAGATGATACGGAAACAGCAATGAATATTCTGTCTGCTCAGGCTAAGAAGATGGGAGCGACTACGAAATATTCAGCAACAGAAGCAACGGAAGCCTATCAGTATATGGCAATGGCAGGATGGAATGCGGGGGATATGCTCAACGGCATCGAGCCGATCATGAAACTTGCCGGAGCAACCGGAGAGAGTCTTGGAACGACCTCAGATATTGTGACGGATGCTTTGACTGCTTTTGGTATGAGTAGTAAAGATACTCAGAAGTTTGTAGATATATTGGCAAAGACTTCATCCTCTGCAAACACTAATGTGGCAATGCTTGGTGAGTCATTCAAATATGTAGCTCCTGTTGCAGGATCATTGGGATATAGTGCAGCCGATACTTCCAAGATGCTTGGCATCATGGCAGATTCGGGAATCAAAGCTAGTAGTGCAGGTACAGCACTTCGTTCCACACTTAGCCGAATGTCCGCACCAACTGATTCAGTTGAGGGTGCAATGAAAAAACTTGGTATTTCTATGACAGACGGGCATGGAAAAATGAAGTCCTTGGATACCTTGATGGGAGAAATGAGAGGTTCATTTAGCAAATTAAGTGAAACACAAAAAGCACAATATGCTTCTACGCTTGCCGGCAAATCAGGAATGTCTGGACTGCTTGCTGTAGTCAACAGTTCGGACAGTGAATGGAAGAAAATGACAGATGCCATGAAAAATGCAAATGGTGCAGCAAATGATATGTACGATACTGCAAATGACAACTTAAATGGTCAATTGACTATTTTGAAGTCAACGGTAGAGAGTATTGCTATATCTTTTGGTGAGAAATTGGCACCGTATGTGAAAACTCTCACAGGACATTTGCAGAGCCTTGCAGATAAATTTAATTCCTTATCCGATTCGCAGCAGAACACGATCATAAAGATTTTAGGGATTGTGGCTGCCATTGGTCCCGGATTGTTGGCATTTGGAAAATTGGTCACAGGTGTTGGAAGAGTTGTTTCAACCATTGGAAAACTTGGTAAAGCTATCCGAGCAGCCGGTTCTGTTATGGGGCTTTTGACTTCTCCGGCAGGAATTGTAATCGCCGTAATTGCTGCGATAGCATTGGCTGCAGTTCTTGTTATTAGAAACTGGGATAAGGTCAAGCCAGTTCTTATAAAAGTGAAAAATGCTTTTATGGAAGCGTTTGGAGGTGCCGGAGGTGTTATTGATACCTTCAAAAAAGGATTTTCTTCTGTGATGAAATCTTTGTCTGCAGCGATGAAGACAGTCATGCCTGTTGTTAAGAAACTGGCAGGTTCTTTGTTTGAAGGAATTGCAGGCATTATTCAAATGCTCGCACCGTATATTAAGCAGTTTGTATCTGTGTATTTGAAGATGGTAGTGGCCTATATCAAGGTTGTTGTAGGGGCAGTGAAAAATATCATTCCGGTTGTAGCTAGTGTGGTAGCACAGATCATATCGGCGCTGATTCCTGTTGTAAAAACGGTAATCAATACCATCAAACAACTGATTCCGATTATTGCGAAGACACTGACAAAGGTATTTAAAGCACTAACACCTGTTATAAAAACAGTCCTGAAAGTGCTAAAACAGCTTGTTCCTATTATAGGAAAAACACTGACGAAAGCATTTAAAGTGCTATCTCCAATTATCAGCAAGGTAGGAAAATTGCTTGGAAATGTTGCAAAAATAGTCGGCAACACCTTAGTGAAGATGTTTAAGAAAGCCAGTCCTGTGATTGAAAAACTGGCAGTGGTCTTTTCAAAGGTGTTTTCTATGGCCTTTAAGATTGTCAGCAGTTTTATAAAGAAACTGCAGCCGTTATTTAGTGCGATAGGAAAACTTATATCTTCGGCGTTTGAGGTTTTGGGACCTATCGTTTCTGGTGTGTTTAATCATATCGGGAGTGTGATATCCAATGCTGCAAGTTTCATCAGCAGTATATTTGGTTCAATCATGGATATTTTTAGTGGACTAATTGATTTTATCACAGGGGTTTTCTCTGGAAACTGGTCACAAGCATGGAGTGGTATTGTTTCCATTTTCAAAGGAATCTTCAATCTGATTCCGGCTGCTGTGGAATTTATTGTTAATGGGGCAATTGGAATCATTAACGGATTGATTAGTGGCATCAATTGGTGTACAGACCTTGTTGGCATTCCTGCAATTCCAGAGATTCCGACTGTGACTATTCCAAGACTTGCAAAAGGTACAGAAAATTGGCGTGGTGGCATTGTACAGATATCAGAGCGTGGTGGTGAAATCGTAGACCTTCCAAAAGGATCAAGAGTGTACCCACATGACAAATCTGTAAAAATGGCTAAGGAGCAAGGAAGAAAGGATGCAGCAGGGAAAAAAGGAAATACGAAGATAGTGATAACCATTCCAAAGCTTGCAGATCAGATTGTTGTTCGGGAGGATAGCGACATTGATAAAGTAGCACAGCGACTTGCAGATAAGTTGGAAAAGGTGGCAAAGAATATGGGAGGTGGAGAGATTGAATATTCATATTAAATGGAATAATGATAAATCCAAAATACAGTTACCTGTACTGCCGGAATCCTTTGAGATTTCTGCAACACAGAACAATTCCACAGTGACCATACATGACTTCGGGGACATTAACCTCCTCGGAGTCCGTTCTTTGTATGAGATTACTTTGGACAGCTTCTTTCCGCATATGCACTATGACTTCTGTAAATGTAAGCCTAAGAAACCATATGAGTATATTGAAAAACTGTGTACTCTGTTTGAAAAGAATACAGTGGTGCATCTGATCGTTACGACTACAAACATTAACAGGCATTTTACTATATCTTCCTTTAATTACGGAGAGGAAGATAAGGTCGGAGATGTAAAATACACCATCACATTGACGGAGTATAGAAAACCGAAGGTTGCAAAGAAAGGAAAACAGTCTGCCAGTAAAACATCCACCAAAATAAAACTGGCAAAAGGGGCTAGAATTTCTAAGAAAACTAAGTCATGCACCTATAAGTGTAAAAGGGGAGATACTCTGCAAAAGGTCAGCAAGTATCTGACGGGAACGAGTGCAAACTGGCGTGCAATCTATAATCAGAACAAAAAGAAAATAGGAGCAAAAAAGAAATTGAAAGCTGGTATGAAGTTGGTGATCAAAGTATGAGTGCAATTTTGAAATGGAAAGGAACCAGAGTGTTTTTTGAGAGTCTGACATGGGAAGGAACAGATACGCAGGTTTCCAGACAGATAACATTTACTTTGGCAGCGAATGCATACCGCTCTAGTATTGGTAAGCCGAAGATTGCTCTTGGTGATGTTATGACCTTTTATTTTGATGGAAAACAGAAGTTTGTCGGGATTGTAACGAGCAGGGATAAAAATGCAGAAATTGGTGTGTGGAATTATACTGCTATGGATTTTATGCATTACCTCTTAAAGAGTTCTGCAACATATAAATTCAAAAAGCATACAGCAGAGTACATTACAAAAAAGGTCTGTGCCGATTTGAAGATAAAGACTGTGAATCTGGCAAAGACAGGCTATTCCATACCAAAACTAATCTGTGAAGATATGGCGTTGTATGACATTATGATCAAGGCATACCGAAAGGCAAAAGGTCATACAGGAAAGAAGTATTTACCAGTGATGCGTGGGAGAAGAGTTTCTGTTATTACAAAGGGGCTTAGTTCTGGAGTGGTTCTTAGTCAAGATAGTAATATTACGGATGCCGGCTATTCTGACACGCTTGATAATATCATCAACCGAGTTCGAATTTACTCTGAAAAAGGGAAAAAGCTAGGGAAGGTTGATAACAAGAAAAGCATAAATAAGTATGGCATTTACCAGTCTACCTACACCAAGGAGAAAAAGGTAAACGCCAAGAAGGCTGCTAAGACAAAATTTGAGGGTGTAACAAAAGAAGCTAATGTATCTGCTGTTGGCGATATACGGGCTGTGGCAGGATACAGTCTGACGGTTAAGGATAAGGCGACAGGATTAACAGGGAAGTTTTATATCACTTCTGATAGCCACACTTTTGAAAATGGAACATATACCATGAGTCTTGGATTGGTATGGAAGAATGAGATGGAAAGTCCAAATTAGGAGGTGCTCGGATGAATGGGTATGAAAAAATACTAAAAGTAATGCGTGAGCAGAATCAATCAGTTTCTACACCGTGTATAGGGGTTATGACATCTGAGTCTGAGTGCCAGTTAGGAACTCTTTTGCTTGATTTCGATGATCTGCTTATTTCGTCTATTTTGAAAGGCAAACTTGAAAAAGGGGACGAAGTATTGCTACAAAAAATATCAGATGAAACCTATGTGATTTTGGCAAAGGTGGTGAGTATGTAGTGTTTCCATTTGATTTGGAAGATGAGGATATTGATATTGAAGAATTGGCAGAAGAAAATACTACTAATTCCGAATATGAGATTGATCCTGCTACAGGGCAACTGACCGGAGAAATTATTTCTGACTTGGATGCTGTTGTTCAGTGGATCAAGATGGTGCTTGAAACCCCAAGATATATGTATGAGCAGTATTCATGGGATTATGGTCATGAACTAAACACTCTGATTGGTTCAGAGTATGACAAAGAATTAATTGAATCCGAAGTAAATCGTATGATCACGGATGCTTTCAGTCAAAATGATGAGATTGAAGGCATCCGTGATTTAGTTTGTGTCTCTGAAGGCGACAGGCTTACGGTTTCATTTACAGTTATCACAATTTATGGTGAAGCGGAGGTGGATGATATCCATGTTTGAAGACAGATTATATGACAATATCATGGAAGAGATGATGAGTGAGTTCGGTGCGGAAGTGAGAACCGATGAAGGCTCGTTGGCATACAATTCTTGCGCAAGACAAGCTCTCAAACTGGAAGAAGTATACGCTGATATGGAAGATATTTATGACAATATGTTGCCGGATAAGATGGAACTTGAGTATCTGATCCGTTATGCGGCTGAGAGAGGAATTTCTTATCAGTATGCTACTTATCCAAAAGTCCGTGGTGTATTTAAGCAGAGTATTGAACTTGGCGAAATGCTCACCTGCAATGACTATGATTATGAAGTGACAAAAGATCTGGGTGAGTTTAATTACGAACTGACCTGTACAACATCCGGTATTGCAGCAAATACCAATTTGGGAGAATTGGAACCGGCTGACTACATAGATGACTACGAAGGAGGAAATATTACTGAAGTTTTGGAAAATGGCGTGGAAGATGAAGATGTAGAAGTATTCCGTGCTAGGGTGATGTCGACCTTTCAGAATAAAGCCTTTGGCGGAAACAAGGCTGACTATCGTAACTATGTAAATTCGTTAACTGGTGTAGGTGGATGCAAGCCGAGGCGAAGAGAGAACGGTTCTTCCATGATTTACATCTATGTTATTTCCTCTGACTTTGGTGTTCCATCAGATATGTCGATTTCAAAGATTCAGGAGCTTGTGGATCCAGAGCAGTCGCATGGGGAAGGTGACGGCATGGCACCCATTTGTCATCAAGTAGAAATCAAACCGGTGGCTGGAGTAACCATTAATATAGAAACAAAGATTACTTGGGACGATGGTTTTAGTATTGAAACGAGCAAAAAACAGGTGGAAGCAGCAATCGAGGAGTATCTGCTTGGACAGAGAAAGGGATGGGAAAAGGCAGAGAACGAAAATATGATTATTCGTGTTTCCCAGATAGAAGCGCGGATTCTTGGTGTTGAGGGAGTACTTGATGTTACAGATACAAAACTAAATGGTCAGTCAGCGAATATGACGCTATTGTTTGACCAGATTCCATTGCGAGGTGAGGTATATGTTGTTTGATGCACCGGAGATAATTCGGTCCATTCCGGATATTAAGAAGATTTATGAAATCAATGCGGATCAGGAAGCGGTATTGGATGCCTCGGTCAACGCATTGTTTGATGATATATTCTTAGAAACAATGGATGAGACAAAGACAGCAAGATGGGAAAAGATGCTTTCCATCATTCCATTGGATACGGATACGCTGTCAGAAAGGCGATTTAGGATTCAAACCAGAGTGCTTGAAAGAATGCCTTATACCTATCGGGTGATATTACGGAAGTTACAAACGCTCTGTCCTGGTGGAGTGGATTGGACAGTAGATACAGAGAAACAGTTCATCATTGTAAGGGTGGCTTTGGCATCCAAGAATATGAGAGCCGATGTGGATGAGTTATTGGATAATGTGCTGCCACTTAATATGGAATATGCATTGATCATTTTGTACAACACATATGCTATGTTGGCAAAACATACAAATGGAAACTTGAAGCAATTCACTCATCAGCAGATGCGTGATGATACAGCAATCGGAGGTGTATGATGCAGTATACGGAAAATTATGAGATGAAAAAGCCGGAAACATCAGATTTTTATGATGTAGAGGATTTCAACGAAAACGCAGACATTGTTGACTCTAAGTTAAAAGAACTGGAAACAGCAAAGGATAATATGAATCAAGCAATGGCAGAGTTAAAAAAATATGTCAGTGATGGAAAAACAGCCATAGCATCTGCCATCACGGAACTTGGCGTGGCTACACAGACAGATGCCGCATTTCAAGAGATGGTTCAAAACATAAATAGCTTGGAAATCTCAATGCGTAGAGTGAAAAACCAGATTTTTGCAAACCTGAATGGCCATAATGAGCAGGAACTCGATATGCAGGAGGCAACGATAGAAGATCCGATTTTGTCATGGAGTGGTTCAAAAATCACAGCAACAACGAAGATTAGTCGGGAAGGGTTTGCGGATGCCGGAACATCTGTATCTGCATCGACATCTATTGCAACTCAAGCAGAAAAGACGATTACGCCGGGAACCTCTGTGCAGACAGTAGAAACATCGGGAAATAGAGTGTATTTTTCTGGTGATATGAAAGTAGACAGTCTTGGTGGAGATGCAAATAAAGGAGATGTATTGGTAGGAAAGACATTTTCATCTGATACATCTGGAAGAGCCGTTACCGGTACTATGCCAAATAATGGAGCAGTGTCTAAGGCGTTAAATTGTGGCGGAAGCTATACGATTCCTGCTGGATACCATAATGGAAGTGGCAAAGTTACTGCAAATGGTCTGTTGGGTCAAACGGAGGGAACGGCAAGTGCCGAGAATATACTGTCTGAAAAGACAGCGTGGGTAAACGGGCAAAAAGTAAGTGGAAGTATGGCTGATAATGGCGCACAGGCAAAGAACCTGAATTGTGGAGAGGAATATACGATTCCAGAAGGATATCATAATGGAACCGGAAAAGTTTCTGCTAATAGCCTTTCCAGTCAAACAGAGGGGACGGCAAGTGCCGGAAATATTCTATCTGGAAAGACTGCATGGGTAAACGGCAAGAAAATGACTGGAAGTATGGCTGATAATGGAACACAGACAAAAAGTCTGAATTGTGGAGAGGGATATACAATTCCTGCAGGATATCATAATGGAGCCGGAAAAGTTACAGCTAACAGTCTTTCCAGTCAGACGCAGGGAACTGCCTCGGCATCTGAAATTATAACCGGAAAAACAGCGTGGGTGAATGGCAGTAAGGTTACGGGTACCATGAATCGACTGGCTGATTATCGATATATTCCAGATCAAACATTGCAGATTAGAGACAGAACTTCTTATTCAGATGGAACGGGAGCAACAAAAAATTGTAGCAGTACCAAATTTTTATCGGTATATGAGGGATGTACAGGATATATCTCAGGAACGAATCACGAGCATATGATTCTTTTAAGCCGGCTTGGTAATGCAACGGCACATCAAGTTGTTAGAGGAGCAACTTTTACTAGTGGAAATTGTAGCAGTGTTGCTACAGAAGGAACATTTGATGTGACAACGGTTTCTCATGTTTACAGTTGGGGAAATCATAACTTTATACCACTTTATATGAGAATTGGTGCCTTGGATTATAATGGGCACGATGCTACGGCTTTTACCCAGACTGCTTTATCTGGAAGTGTATCTATGAGTCAGGGAACAGGCTATATGGATGTAACGGTTTCTTCTGGTTATGGATGTTATGTGATAAAAAAGGGCATCACATTATCGGCAGGAACTTATACCTTGGCCATGAGAAGTGTTGAATATTCAGGAAGTGGAAATCATTATGTGTTCTTATCATCTGTGTCAAATGCAGCAAGCCCCGCAGCATCAACGCACATGATCAATTACGGAGCTTGTGCAGGGGATAAAACATTTCATAACTATACGACTACGATTGAGGTTAACACAACGCAAGTGTTGTATCCGGTTGTTTTTTGTACAAGTGAACAGAAGTTTTCGCTATGTGGCTTATCAATATGGCGTCATTTATAGAAATCAGACCTTCGGGTCTTTTTTTATTGCAAAAAAGAAGAAAGAGAGGAATTGGTTATGGCAAAAACAGCTACAGCAATCATTAACAAGGCGAAATCCTTTATTGGAGTAAAAGAATCGCCTGCGAACAGTAACAATGTGGTTTTTAACACAGATTATTATGGGAAGGAGGTACACGGATCATCCTATCCTTGGTGTTGTGCCTATGTATGGGATATCTTTCGGATGTGTAACGCATCAGATTTATTCTATGATGGCAAAAAGACAGCATACTGTCAGACTGTTTATGAGTGGGCAAAATCAAAGAAATTGCTTGTCGCAAAAGGCAATGGTAAGAAAGGTGATCTTGTGATTTTCGATTGGCAGGGTGATGGTCATGCAGACCACATTGGCTTTATTCTGTCTCAAAATGCAGACGGTAGTTACAACACCGTTGAAGGAAATACCGCTGTTGGAAATGATAGTAACGGTGGACAGGTTATGAAACGCAAAAGAGCCCAGAGTACGATTCTTGCTATTGTTCGTCCAAAGTACAAAACAGAGAGTACCACAAAAACAGCTACCACCTCTGTGAATACAAAGAACCCATACAGTAAGCCATCAACAAATGTTCGATATGGTCAGACGGGAAATTCTGTTAAATGGGTTCAGTTGGAACTTAGAGAATCCGGTCACAAGCTGACGATCGATGGAGATTTTGGTAAGGATACATTAGCTGCTGTTAAAAAGTTTCAGAAGAGCAAGAAGCTGACAGTGGACGGAATTGTTGGCAAGAAAACAAGGGAAGCCTTGGTTAAGGATCATTAGGAAGGATGTGAAGGAGATGAAAGAAGTTATGCAGGTTTCATTTGCAGCGTTAGGTGGGGCACTCGGCAGTGTACTCGGTGGATGGGATGGATTTTTATATGCTTTGGTGGTGTTTGTTGTGATTGATTACATTACCGGAGTTATGTGTGCAATCAGCGACAAGACGCTGTCAAGTGAAGTGGGATTCCGGGGGATTTGCAGAAAAGTGCTTATTTTCTTTCTGGTTGGAGTAGCAAATATTCTGGATGTTAATATAATCGGATCTGGCAGTGTACTTAGAACAGCGATCATTTTCTTTTATATTTCCAATGAGGGAGTTAGTCTTTTGGAGAATGCCTCTCACTTGGGGCTGCCGATTCCAAAGAAAATCAAATCTGTATTGGAACAGTTACATGATTCGTCAGAAGAAAATTGATAAATCAATCATATTAAATCAATGACAGACTCGGAGGGAGAAATCCTTTCGAGTCTTATTTTTTTGGGCTCAATAGTAGGAAAATGGCTGTTTACCTTACTTATCCCTTTGAAGGTAGTAACATTTTGATATTTTCCCCGCCCAATTAACGATTTTGTGTCCAAGGGATAGTGAAGGGGAAAAACTTATAAGATTATTTCCTTCAAATTTCGTGGAGGTGATTTTGTATGAATGATACACAGCGTCAAAAGGTTAAGGAACTGCGAGAAAACGGTTATGGATATGGAAAGATAGCTCAAATGTTAGGACTAAGCGTGAATACCATAAAAACATATTGTAGAAGACAGGGCTTAGGTGGTGTAGCAAATGCCGAAGCATTACCGGTTGATGAGCTACATTATTGTTTGTGTTGTGGGACTCCGGTTCATCAAGTTCGCGGTAGAAAAGAGAAAAAATTCTGTTCGGATCGTTGCAGGAATAAATGGTGGAATGCCAATTTGGATAAGGTTAATCGTAAAGCACAGTATACCTTTGTGTGCAGTTATTGCCAAAAGTCGTTTAGTGCTTATGGTAACAAAAATAGGAAGTATTGCTCACATGAGTGCTATATCCTTGACAGATTTGGAGGTGTTGCACATGAGTGATGAACAGATGAAGAATGAAATGCTGTATCAAGGAACTATGTCAATTGCAAAAAATCTCTTGAAACAAGGGACAATTTCAGAAGAAGAGTATCGTCAGATTGATACAATGTTTAAGCAAAAATATGAAGTATCTTTGTTTACATTATTTACGGATATTCGCTTGATAAAGTTTGCAGATCATGGGAATATGTGACACTGACAAGGAGGGATTGCATGGCAAATATACGAAAGATTGAGCCAATAATACCAAGACTCAAGGAAAAGAAAAAGGTTGCAGCCTATGCTAGAGTTTCGATGCAGACAGAACTGCTGCATCATTCACTTTCTGCTCAAGTTAGCCATTACAGTGCCTTGATACAAGGTAATCCGGAATGGGAATATGTAGGTGTTTATGCAGATGAAGGCATTACCGGGACGGCAACAAAGAACAGAGACAATTTTAACAGGTTGATGAAGGATTGCGATGCCGGAAAAATTGATCTTGTGCTTGTAAAATCTGTCAGTCGATTTGCCAGAGATACTGTTGATACGTTAAATGCTACAAGGCATTTGAAAAACTTAGGAATTGATATCTATTTTGAAAGAGAGAACATTCATTCTGTTTCCAAGGAGGGAGAACTGCTTCTTACCTTATTGGCAGGATTTGCTCAAGCGGAAAGCCGGAGCATTTCGGAAAATGTAAAGTGGGGAATTAGAAAACGATTCAAACAAGGAATACCCAATGGTATCAAAGCACCTTACGGTTACAGGTGGAATGGAGATGGATTTAGTATAATTCCAGAACAGGGAAAGGTAGTGAAAGAAATCTATAAAAGATATCTTGCCGGAGAACCTGCATACAGCATTGCAAAAAATCTGGCAGGGAGGGGCATTAACGGACAAAGTGGTTCGCCTATCAGTGATACTACCGTTAAGAACATTCTTTCGAGCGTATCTTATACCGGCACAATGATCTTGCAAAAGAATTTTTTTACGGAAGGTCATAAACGAAGAAGAAACATGGGTGAATTGCCAATGTATGCTGTAGAAGAAATGTTTGAGCCATTAGTGTCAGAAGATAATTTTGAAAAAGCACAGCAGATCATGAAAGACAGAGCCGAATCCATGCCAAACAAAAGACCGAAGTTAACGGCTTTCTCTGGAATTGTCAGATGTGGAAATTGTGGTTGCTCTATAAGCAGGCGAACGGGCCAAAATGGGAAGAAGTGGATTTGCAATACAAAAGAAAGGAAAAGTAAGGCAGTCTGTGATTTAAGAACTATCTATGAGAGCGAGCTTGAAGATGCGGCTGCTACAGCATTGGGAAGTGATAGTTTTGATGCAGATGTCGTAAAAAGCAAAGTAGAACTTATCACAATAGACAATGCTTATGTTATTTTCCGACTGAAAAACGGAACAACCAAGAAAATTCTGCGAACTTATAAGAAAGGTTTTAGTGGCTTTTCATCAAAATTGTTTTGTGGGCATTGTGGCAGAATGCTTGAAGCGGATACTTGGAATATGGGACCTGCCGGAAAGAAAACAAAATATAAGGTTTGGATATGCAGAAATTGTTCTGCTCAGAGGGAGTTTGACAGTATGTTCCGAAAAGCAGCACAGGAACTTTTTCATGAAAAACAATGTGAAGGTCTGTTTGCACAGAATATAGAAAAAGCCATTAATTATGATAATAGGATAGATTTTTGCTATAAGGAAGGTAAGGTGATTTCATGGCGAAAAGAGTAACAACGATTCCGGCAACTTTGAATCGATTTGATTCTAAGCCGATACAAAATGCAAGGAAGAGAAAAGTTGCGGGGTATGCCAGAGTGTCTACGGATACAGAGGAACAGGCAACCAGTTACAGTGCTCAGGTTGATTATTACACGCGGTACATAAAAGCGAATCCGGAATGGGAGTTTGTTAGAATTTACACAGATGAAGGCATCACGGCAACGAATACCAGTCATCGTGATGGCTTCAATCAGATGATAGAAGATGCTCGTGCCGGAAAGATAGATCTTATCATTACGAAATCTGTCAGTCGATTTGCCAGAAATACGGTGGATTCGTTGACAACGGTGAGAGAACTTAAGGAAAAAGGTATAGAAATTTACTTTGAAAAAGAAAATATCTGGACATTGGATGCCAAGGGGGAACTGCTGATTACTATTATGAGTTCTTTGGCACAGGAAGAGTCCAGATCTATATCGGAAAATACAACATGGGGAAAAAGAAAATCCTTTGCTGATGGAAAGGCGAGTGTAAGTTTTTCGACATTTCTCGGCTATGACAGAGGTCCTAATGGAGAATTTGTAATAAACGAAGAGCAAGCTGTTACGGTAAGATACATATACAAAAGATGTCTTGAAGGGCTGTCTGCGTATCAAATCGCAAAAGAATTGACAGAAAAGAGGGTAAAAACCCCTGCCGGAAAGGAAAGATGGTATACGAGTTCCGTTTTGAGTATCCTCAAGAATGAGAAGTACAAAGGGGATGCATTGCTGCAAAAATGTTTTACAAAGGATTTCCTTACACACAAACGTGTAATGAATAACGGGGAAGTGCCTCAATATTATGTGGAAGGACACCATGAAGGCATTGTTACAGCTGAACAGTATGAGCAGGTTCAGGCGGAGCTTCATAGAAGAAAGGAAATGGGACGATATAGCGGTGTAGAAGTCTTCTCATCAAAAATTAAATGTGGCGAATGTGGTTCGTGGTATGGAGCCAAAGTATGGCATTCCAATGACAAGTACAGACGAACCGTATACAGGTGTAATCATAAGTACGGTAAGAGTTACAAGTGCAAGACACCACATATTACCGAGACCGAAGTCAAGAAATTGTTTGTCAGAGCAGTAAATAGGCTGTTTGCAGAAAAAGGTGAGATAATCGCCAACACCAAAGAAATGATGAAGGTGGTTTGCAACACGGGAATACTTGAAAAAGAATTGGATCATACCATAGCAGAATTAAATATTATAGCAGAACAGATGCAGACAGCCATTTCTCAGAATAGCCGGGTTGCATTAGATCAAGATGAATATGAACAAAGATATTCGCAACTGACTGCAAGATACAACAGCATCAAGCCAAGATACGATGAATTATCAGAGCAACTGGAAAGAAAAAAGGCTCAGAAAGAGTTGTTTAAAGGTTTTATACGGATGCTGCAAAAACAGGATTCTGTGGTGAAGGAATTTGACGAGGGGCTATGGAGTGGTCTTGTACAGGAAGTAGTTGTCCATGCATCGAATGATATAAGATTTTTGTTCAAGAATGGATTTGAGGTGAGAGAATCAAAATAGGGGCAGATTGAAACTGCATTATATATAGAAGAAATACATTATCAATTCAATATGGAAAGTCGGATTTGGCTAATTTTTTATGAGCAATTACGAAAAATAGCTATATCCGGCTTTTGTTGTATCTGAAAAAAGTTAGTGTTGTTGCATTCGCAGATAAGTGGTAAAATTACTTTTATAGGATTAACCTAAACTGACACTTGGTAGAGGGGAAAGCACAAATGGAGAAAAACAAGGATGATATTATATGGCAGATGTTCAAGGAACTTAAAGACTTGGATGAAGATAAGCAGAAAGCAATATTGGAAATAACGGAAAAATCTGCAAGATGCTTTATTCGGGACAATGCTATAGACGGAAAGCAACCAATCGTCATATATGGCTCTGATCAGTGCCCAGATTGTATTGAGTGCTTGAAAAGCATGGATGAAAAAGGGGTTACCTATGAATTTCGGAATATAACCGAAAAGCTACAGTACCTCAAGGAATATATCGAGATGAGAGATTATTCCCCTAGTTTCATCAAGGTAAAAAATGATGGGAAATTAGGAATTCCATGCATTTGTATTGCGGATGGGGTTCAGTTTTTTGACTGGGAGACTTTTTTGACAGACGAGCGACCACAGGATGAAAATGATATGCTTCGTCAGTTGGAGAAGATTATGGAGAAATAGTAAATGTGAATAACAGGATGTGAGGAGGAAAGATATATGAGTGCAGTTATGGATGTGTATCAGCTGATTAAGGATTTGATAGAAGAAGCAAAAAAAACGCGGAATGACAGCATGGTAAGTCAGTTGATAGATATTAAGTTGGCTCTTTCGGATCTTCAAGATGAAAATAAAAAACTAAAGGAACAATTTGAACAACAGCAACAAATAGTGAGACATTTAGATGGTAACTATATCACTTTAAAAGATGATGAGTTGAACGTTCAGTACTGCTCCACTTGCTGGGGAAGAGAAAAGGTACTAATACAATTAGATGCAGAAGAAGATAGATCAGGTTTGCCAAGGTGTCCGATTTGTTTTAATAATTGGTTACGGGCACGGAATAGTAGTAAATAGTCAGTGAGGTTGCATTTGCTTGATGTTCAAACAAACTTGAATTTGCATTGCTTCCATGAGGATATTTGAAATTAGTATTTTTTTTAGGTTAAAGAGAAACAATAATTTGCGAAAATTACAAGACCTGTTATGAACAAAGATAGGAGGTTATATATATGGCAATTATTCAAGATGTATTTGATATTCCGGATGATATTGCAACCGGAATAGCAACGGGACTATATCGTAGAATTGGAAGCGTAGTTCGTTATGCGGTTGGTCCCCAAAAAGGTCAAATTGTAAAACATCTGAAGCCTATTGATATGAAAACTGCGGAGGACATGATGGGCATAGGAGTGAAAGCACAACGTTTTGCAAAAGTTCATAAAAAAGGTATGATTATTACCATAGCGGTTACAGCAGCAGTTGGTGCTGGTGCATTTGTTTATAACAAGGTGAAGAATCATGAACCAAAGATAGTGACTGAATTCAGAGAGGCACTTCGTGTTTACATTGATGCAATTCGTGAGGGCGGTATGGATATCGAAAAGATTGATAAATTGATAACTGTATTGGAAGAATTGAAAAAACATAAGGATTATGAGAAAATCAGCATTCAGTTTACTGCTGAGGAATTGGAAGTTCTAGTGGGGCGTATCTACGAATACACCATCAAACTTGCACAGGATAATGATGTTGAATTGGTGGCGAATGAACTGAACACAGCTGAAATGAAGAATTCTGGAACCATTATTAATCTACAAAACTATCTCAAAGCACAAAAGAAGATATTTGAGACAGCATCGTGAACAAAAGGAGAAATGGGATGATGAATTTAACAAAGGAACAGATTGAACAACTGCAAGCTGCTATGAAAAAGCACATTGATGAAGAGGCAAAGAAGTGCGTTTCTGAATTAGATAAGATTCTTGATATTGTGGTAGCAAAACTTGTGACAGAGGGATGGACACTTCCGGCAGAATTACCGATTACAGCAGTGTATGCTTTAGGGAATACAGATAAACTAGATGATGTGAATGGTTTCATGGAACAGCTTTACGCATATGACGATTATCGAAACATGAAAACCATGATAAAGGGAATTCAAGAATCGAAAATCAAAGAAGGATTGAAAAAACTGATTAATGAATGTTGGAATGCATTTAATAGTAAAATGTATGCTATTTGTGCAACGTCATTGCTTTCTGTTATTGAGGGGATTTTGTCTGAGTTTAGCGATGATAAGCAGGATATTCGAATGATGAAGGTATGTCAAAAGCAAGTCGATTCATTTCCTAATGATGGAAGTACGATAATGAAACATGTATGGATTTCCTATAATCAATTTATAAGAAATTTGTATAAAAAAAGTGATTTTACAGATAATGAGCCAGACGCAATTAATCGACACTGGCTACTTCATGGTCGTTCTGATTTTGAGGTTGAAGAAATTGAATGCATGAAGCTTTTTAATGCTATACATAGTTTATGTATGATTATCAACAAGGAGAGCAATTAAAGAAAAAACTCGTTGCTTGCTTTAAAACTGATAGTTTGTAGTGTTGGTCCCAATTTACGAAATTGATAATTTATCTATGTAAAGAACATGACAAATTCCGTTTTTTTGTTTTAACGAGATACAGAAAACAGCATAAGAATAATCAACAGGCAGGCGGTCTTATAACGAGACTGCCTGCCATCTTTTATGCCTGCAAGTGCCATTTTTCAAGGGGTGTTCAAATGAACACCCCTAGGGAAAATATGGTTAAATTGTATCACGTTTAGTGTTCCAACGAACCCGTGCCTATGTGGATTCTATCCTGACCGGCGCAAGTGTAACTGCACCACAGCACAGATCCGTAAATATTTTGGCAGAATCAGTCGTCCGATCTTAGATCGCATCGACATATGTACGGAGACGGTTTCGCTAAATTATGATGAATTGGAGAATCGTGGAGAGGAGGAATCTTCCGCACAGATTCGGGAGCGTGTTATGGAGGCACAAAAAATTCAAACAAAACGGTACGAAGGAGAAAGCTTTCGGTACAATGGAGAACTGACGGCGCAGGGGGTAAAACGTTATTGCGTTCTTTCGGCAGACGCTGAGGCATATTTACGGGGGATTTTTGATCAAAAGTCACTGACTGCAAGAGGGTATCACAAAATATTAAAGGTAGCAAGAAGTATTGCTGATCTAGATCACAGTCAAGAGATCAAACGTCATCATCTAAGTGAAGCAGTTTGTTACCGAAGTTTTCCGCAAGACAACACAGATGTCAATGTCTAAAGAAAGGAGTAGGCTGTGGAGCAGGAATTATTCGCCTATTGGCTGTATACATTACGAGGGATTGGTGCTAAGAAAAGACATGAATTGCAACAAATTTATGGAAATGCAGAGCAAATCTATTATGGTGACAAAACAAAGCTAAAAGAATCACCTGTTTTTTCGGAGCGGGATAAAACGCTGCTTGGTAAGCCGGAGACGGTCAAAGAAATCAAACATAAAATGCAAAGAATGGAACAGCGGGGGATTCGGTTTTGTTCACAGGAAAGCGAGGCGTTTCCGAAGAAACTGCGTTATATTCCGGATCCACCGTATGCGTTGTTTTACCGCGGAATGCTGCCGGATACCGATAGACCGGCGATTGCTATTGTTGGTGGACGCAATACCGGTTATGAAAGTAGAGAGATTGCAGCCGGATTTGGCAGACAATTGGCAGAAAATGGCATTGCGGTCGTAAGCGGATTGGCGCGGGGTATTGACATCAGTGCACAAAAAGGTGCTTTAGACATTCCGGGAGGAAAGACATATGGTGTGCTTGGAACAGGTGTTGATATCTGTTATCCGCGAGAACATATCGAACAATATATGCTGATGCAGAGACGGGGAGCGGTAATTTCGGAGTATGCACCCGGCAGCAGAGGATTTCGGAGTAACTTTGCCAGACGAAATCGAATCATCAGCGGTTTATCAGATGGCGTACTTGTGATCGCAGCCAGAGAAGGGAGTGGCTCGTTGATCACGGCAGAGTGTGCACTGGAACAGGGCAAAGAAGTATTTATTGTGCCGGGAAATATTTTAGATCCAAGTTATGCGGGCGGTAATCAACTTCTTAAATCTGGTGCTGCTGTTGTGACAGATATTCAAGATATTTTAGATGGTCTGGGTGCTTTCTGGGACATAAATTACAGTGCTCAGAAGAAAAAAAATGAGGTAATGCTTGAAACTGCTGAAAAAATAGTGTATGCTATTTTAGGTTTTGATGGGATACATATATCGGAAATTGTTGCACAGACAGGACTTAGTGTACCGCAAACGATGGAAGTATTAGCGTCCTTAGAACAGAAGAAGTTGGTTAATATGGTGGGCCAACATTATTATGCTTTAAAAATTTAAGAGATCAGTCGTATTTTCAAAGTATGGTAAGAAAGAAGGGAAAGGCAGGTAGTAACATGGCTAAAAATCTGGTGATCGTCGAGTCTCCTTCTAAGGCAACAACGATTAAGAAGTTTTTAGGAAGTACCTATGAAGTCGTAGCATCTAATGGACATGTTCGTGATTTACCCAAAAGTACACTTGGTATTGATATAGAGAATGATTTTGAACCCAAGTATATTACAATCCGTGGAAAGGGAGATTTGTTGGCAAAACTGCGCAAAGCAGTGAAAAAGGCTGATAAGATATATCTCGCAACTGACCCGGACCGAGAGGGAGAGGCAATTTCGTGGCATTTGTCCAAGGCACTAAAATTAGATGATAAAAATACCAGTCGTATTACCTTTAATGAGATTACCAAAAATGCAGTAAAAAAGTCGATCAAAGAGGCAAGAGACATTGATATGAACCTTGTGGATGCACAGCAGGCAAGACGCGTGTTAGATCGAATGGTGGGTTATCAGATCAGCCCGGTTCTTTGGGCAAAGGTTAAGAGAGGTCTTAGTGCCGGACGTGTTCAGTCAGTTGCATTGCGTATCATTGCTGACCGTGAAACAGAGATCAACAATTTTATTTCCAAGGAGTACTGGACTCTGTCGGGAGAGTTTCGCGCAGAAAAGGACAAAAAGCCGTTTGTCGCAGATTTTTATGGAACGACAAAAGAAAAAATGCCGATCGAAACAGAACAGCAGCTTGATGATATTATCGCTGAATTGAATCAGTCGGAATTTACGGTATCTGATATGAAGACTTCTACAAGAAGAAAGAAAAGTCCATTGCCATTTACCACAAGTACTTTGCAGCAGGAGGCGGCAAAGACGTTGAACTTTTCAACGCAGAAGACAATGCGCCTGGCGCAGGGACTTTATGAAGGATTTGCGATCAAGGGGCGCGGGACGATTGGTTTGATCACGTATCTTCGTACAGATTCGACACGTATTTCAGATGAAGCTAAGGCGAGTGCCAAAGAATATATAGAAGAAAATTACGGTAAAGATTATGTGGCGCAGACTGCAGCTGCCCGAAAAGATAATAAAAAAATTCAGGACGCACATGAGGCAATTCGACCTACTTATGTAGATCTGTCGCCAACTATGGTCAAGGAGGCATTGTCAAGAGATCATTTTCGTTTGTATCAGTTGATCTGGAAGCGTTTTTTGGCAAGCCAGATGGCAGGGGCCAGTTTTGAAACGACTTCGATCAAGATTGATACGGATAAGTACCGTTTTACGACTGCCGTATCTAAAGTAGTATTTTCCGGTTATCTGACTATTTATCAGACGGAAGAAGATAAGATAGAAAAGAAGTCTTTATCCCGCAATTTGGAGAAAGGCACAAAACTTAAGGCTGGAAACTTTGAAAAGAGTCAACACTTTACACAGCCACCTGCACATTTTACAGAGGCGTCTCTGGTAAAGACTCTGGAGGAACTTGGTATAGGAAGACCAAGTACGTATGCTCCGACGATCTCAACGATCATCAATCGGCATTATGTTGCGAAAGAACAGAAAAATTTATATATCACAGAACTTGGAGAAGTTGTAAATTCCATTATGAAAAAATCTTTTGCGAGTATTGTTGATGTGAATTTTACAGCATATATGGAAGGTCTGTTAGATCGTGTCGAAGATGGGTCGGTTGCATGGAAAACGGTCGTGCGTAACTTCTACCCGGATCTTCATGAAGCGGTGGAAAAGGCACAGAAAGAACTGGAAGAAGTTAAGATTGAAGATGAGGTAACCGACGTTATTTGTGAGGAATGCGGACGAAATATGGTGGTTAAATATGGTCCGCATGGTAAATTCTTAGCATGCCCTGGATTTCCAGAGTGCCGCAATACAAAACCATATTTGGAAAAGACAGGTATTCCATGTCCAAAATGTGGCGGGGAGATTGTGATCCGCAAGAACAAAAAGGGAAGACGTTATTATGGATGTCTCTCATATCCTGAATGCGAGTTTATGTCATGGCAGAAACCGTCTACGGAACATTGTCCGGAATGTGGCGGCCCGATGGTCGAAAAAGGTAATAAGCTTGCTTGTATGGATAAACAATGTGGATTTTCAAAGAGTATGCCGAAGAAAACAGAAGAATAAACAGCGTCAAGGAAGACACAGAAAGAGCAGATGGAACTGTAAGGATAGTTATGTCTGCTCTTTTTTTCTAATTTTCACTTGTAATTTATGCGGTTTATATTATAATTAATTATGTGTATTTCTATGTTTAAATAACGTGGACAACCTTACCACCTTGATTTACAGGGCTGGAGATGATGTCCCGGCATATTGCAGATATAGAGCAGTGGATAGAAAGGAGTTGGAGCTATGATATCATCGGGAGCATACAACTACATCAATGTGTTGGAAAAGACATGTGATGCAAGTTGGACTAGAAATTCGTTGATTTCCAACAACATAGCAAATGTGGATACCCCTAATTACAAGCGTAAAGATCTAAAGTTTGAGGAATACTTAAGCAGTGCGGTAACACTTGGGTCTTCTTTGGATGAGGATATTGCAAATGTTGACCTGGATACGCTGACCGGGACCACCTATACAGACTATGGCAATGTTGATTATCGTTTGGACGGTAATAATGTCGACATTGATACGGAAAGTGCGGAATTGGCTAAGAACCAGATCAAATATTATACAATGTTAGATTCGGTCAGTCAGGAGTTTTCGCGTCTTAAGATGGTTATGCAGAAATAATTTGTGTTTCTGAGTGCAGGCTGTAAGCATGAGAGTAAAACAGTTATACAGAAATGGAGAGAACTATGGGAAATGTTTTTTCAGCGATGAACATCAGCGCAACCGGTATGACCGCGCAGCGCACTCGTTTAGATGTGATTTCGCAAAATATTGCTAATGTGAACAGTACCAGAGATGCTGATGGTAACGTGTACCGTCGCAAATCTGTTATTTTCGAGGAGAAGAGCTACCCGACATTTAGCGACACGCTCGCCGGTGCAACCGGAATGATGGGTAAGGGAGTTAAGATCTCTGAGATTTTTGAGGATACGGAGGAGCCGCTTAAGATGGTGTATGATCCGACGCATCCGGATGCCGATGAAGACGGATATGTTTATTATCCGAACGTAAATACAGTGACAGAAATGACAGATATGATTGATGCCAGTCGTTCTTATGAAGCAAATGTCACTGCGTTCAATGCTTCCAAAAATATGGAATTAAAGGCATTGGAGATTGGGCAGTAATTAAGAGAAAATAACAAAGGAAAGGTATGAAATAATATGGATCTAACGGCATTATCAGGTGTTGATCTGATGACAGCGTTTCAGACGCCGCAGGTTGCTTCTAAATTGACTGATAAGTCTGACTCGATGTTAGTGGAGTCGGAGCAACAGGGAACTGCGTTTGACAGTGTGTTTCAGTCTGCACTGAATCTTATCGAAGAAACCAATGCATACAGCAATGCTGCGGAGGAAGAGGAAATTAAATATGCATTAGGAGAATCCGATAGCATACATGATCTGCAGATCGCACAACAGAAAGCGAATGTATCATTGCAATATACGGTTGCAGTGAGAGATGCAGTTGTTGATGCGTATAAAGAAATTATGAATATGCAGTTCTAATAAAACCCGATACATAAGGGAGTAGGAGAGTCTTGTTATGCAGGAAAGAATTAAACAAATCCCCACGAAATTTGTGGAATTTTGGAATAAATATACCGGAGTGCAGAAGACGATCATTATAAGTGTGATCTGTGTTGTTCTTCTCGCGATCGGACTTACAACGTATTTTGTATCCCGACCGACTTGGGTAAAATTTAATGAATTTAATAATCTAAATGATGCGAATGCAATGGCAAAGGCATTGGATGATGCAAATGTTTCGCACAAATCTTCAAAAGATGGATTGACCTTATATGTCCATGATGATGATATGACGGATGCGTTGTATACAATGAGCGATAACAATTTAGTAGATACCGGATATACATGGGACAGTGCATTTAACAATTCCATGTCGACAACAGAGAGCGAAAAAGACCAAAAGCGTATTTTGGCGTTGCAATCTGATATTCAAAAGAGTATGGTAAAGTATTCTTTTATTGATGATGCGGATGTATTTATCGATGTTCCGGAGAGTACATACAGCATTTTGGATGAGGAAGGTAAAACATCTATTACAGCGCGCATTACCGTAAATAAAGAAAATGAAGATAAGCTTGATCAGGCGACAGCACAGGCGCTTGCATACTGGCTTGCAAATGCCGTTGGAACGGATGTTGAGAATGTTATTATCAACGATACCGATGGAACATGCTGGTATAATGGTTCGACGTCCGGTGGCCTTGGAACAGCCATAAATGGCGGTGTTGATGAATATTGCGAAAAATTACGTAATACGATGGCGTCCAACGTGACCGATCTTTTGGTGAAATTAGATTACGATGATGTGCAGGTTGGTACGCAGGGTATCGCTTTCGATATGACGAAAGCAGAAGAACTTTCGAAGGAATATAAGGTTGCAGATGGTCGAGATTATGGTTATCCGACAAAACTGTATAATTATGTACAGGAGGGAAGCAACGGTGTATCCGGCGAACCGGGAACCGGTTCCAATGATGACGATACGGATACCGTGATCAATAAAGGAAACAATTCGTCTAATTCTGTTAAGATTGAAAAATATGAGGGACTTCTGACAGATGAAACGATCAAAAACATTAAGAAAGAAATACCGACGGTACAGAAGGATCAATCCAGTCTGGCTATCGTAGCACTGCGTTACAAAGTATATAATGAGGCAGATCTGGGGAAAGATGGCAGTTTGGATAATATGACCTTTGAGGAGTATATTGCAGCCAATAATAAACGTACGGAGATCCAGCTGACTACGGAACAGATCCAATTAGTAGCGAATGCTACAGGTGTAGATACCGGTAAGATAACGGTGTTAGCATATGAAGTACCAAAATTTGTAGCAAAGACAGACACATCCCGCTCTTTGAAAGATTATTTAATGATCATTTTAGCGGTACTTATCATTGCACTTTTGATATTTGTTGTACTTCGCGGAACAGCGCCGGTTAAGGTGGCAGATGAAGAGCCGGAACTTTCGGTGGAGCAATTGCTTGCCACAACCAAAGAGAACCAGTCCTTAGAGGATATAGAATTTAGCGATAAATCAGAAACGAGAAAGATGATCGAGAAATTTGTGGATGAGAATCCGGAAGCGGTGGCACAGCTGCTGCGTAATTGGCTGAATGATGATTGGAGCTAAGCGGCAGAAGAACATGAATTAGACAGTTTTCGAGAAAAGAGGGTGAAACATGGCAAGATCAGAAGAACTTAGTGGTGTACAAAAGGCGGCAGTCCTGTTGATCGCATTGGGACCGGACAAGTCTGCAAATGTTTTTAAGCACCTTAAGGAAGATGAAATTGAACAATTGACACTGGAAATATCCAATACCAGAAGCGTCTCACCGGCAATGAAAGATCAGGTGTTGGATGAGTTCTATGATGTGTGTCTGGCACAGCAGTATATTGCAGAGGGCGGTGTTGCCTATGCGAAAGATCTGCTTGAGAAAGCATTGGGAGCAGAACGTGCCAAAGATGTGATCGGAAAATTGACTGCATCTCTGCAAGTTCGACCGTTTGAATTTGTTCGAAAGACAGATGCCAGCCAATTACTTAACTTTATTCAGGATGAGCATCCACAGACAATTGCACTTATTTTATCCTATCTGTCTTCCGGACAGGCATCTGCAATTATTTCTGCATTGCCGCCGGATAAGCAGACGGATGTCGCAAAACGTATTGCGCAGATGGACCGTACATCACCGGATGTGATCAAAGAGGTCGAGAAAGTATTAGAACAAAAGTTATCTTCTTTGGTCAACCAGGATTACACCGTGGTTGGTGGTGTCGATGCTATCGTAGAGATTTTGAATACGGTTGATCGTGGAACCGAAAAACATATTATGGAGAGCATGGAGATCGAGGATCCGGAGCTTGCCGACGAGATCCGCAAGAAGATGTTTGTGTTCGAGGATATTTTGTCCTTGGACGACCGTTCTGTGCAGCGTGTACTTCGTGAAGTGGATAATAACGAATTAGCGATCGCCCTCAAAGGTTCCAACGAGGAAGTACAGAATCTTATCTTCAGCAATCTTTCCAAACGTCTTGCCAGCATGATCAAAGAAGACATGGAGTTTATGGGACCTGTGCGTATGAAAGATGTTGAGGAAGCACAACAGAAGATCGTTAATATTATTCGCAAATTGGAAGACTCTGCAGAGATTATCATTTCCAGAGGTGGAGGTGACGAGATCGTTGTCTAATGTATTAAAATCGGTCTACTTTAATGTGGATGCAAAGCAGAAGCATATCATTGATTCGGAACAACGAATGGAAGAGCTGATCCCACAGATGTATACAGCGGAGGAATCAAAACAGGATTCCTATACATTTCAACCGCTTACGGCTGAGGAGTTAGCATCGGGACAGGCACAATCGTTTCAAGATGGGATAACGGTCATCCACATGGATGATGTACGCGAGGAAGAACGCCAAAAACTATCTGATGAAGTGAACGAACAGGTAATGCAGGAAAAGAATGACATTCTTGCAAAGGCGGAGGCAGAAGCAGAGGAACTCGTACAACATGCGACACAACAAGCTGAACAGATTAAAACCATGGCACATTCTGAGGGATTTGATGCCGGTAAGCAGGAAGGACTTGCGGCTGCGGAGGAACAGTTACAGCAGATAGAAGAGGAACTGCGTCAGTCGGTGGAGCAGGAGTTAGATCAGATCAGACAGCAGAGACAGCAGATGGAATCATTTTTTGCGGATCTGACAGCAAAACTTGTCGAGAAATTAACCGGACAGGTGTGTGCAGAAAATAAAGAGGTAATTTTACATCTGATCCAAAATGCAGAAGGCACGTTGGATCGGCCTAAACAGGTTGTTCTTCGGGTTTCAGGAGAAGATATGGCAGTTGTGTCAGGACATAAAGCGGAGTTAAAGGAACAGCTCCCGGAGCAGACGGAATTTGATATTTTAGAAGATGCCAGCTTGTCTGCCAATCAATGTATTATTGAGACAGAGGATAAAATGATTGACTGCAGCTTGGATGTACAGTTACAGAATCTGCAGGAAAAGCTGCATACTTTGGCGTTATAAGAGCATCGCATACAGAAAAGTTAGTTTGCCACAGAGATAGAGGAAAAGGAGTGAGACCGGATGGATTTCATGGATTTATCGAAATATAATATATTGTTGGAACAGTCCTATGAAAAGCGTCTGGGCAAAGTGGCGAAAGTAGTCGGCCTTACGGTGGAATCGATAGGACCGAGCGCAAAATTGAATGATTTATGTCACATTATCACCAAAGATACGAATCAGGTGATCAATGCAGAAGTGGTAGGATTTCGTGATGATCGTGTATTGTTGATGCCGTATGATTCTACAGAGGGTGTTGGCGTTGGCAGTCGCGTAGAAAATACGGATGCACCGCTTCAGGTAATGGTCAGTGATGATATTTTGGGATGTGTGTTAGATGGACTGGGTAGCCCGATGGATCATCATGAGATTCAAGGTGGGGTGCCTTATTCAGTTGAAGCACAACCGCCGGATCCATTGACAAGACAGCTGATCGATGAGGTGCTGCCGCTTGGAGTGAAAGCGGTAGATGGTCTGATCACGGTAGGTAAAGGACAGAGAATCGGCATCTTTGCCGGTAGTGGCGTCGGTAAGAGTACGCTGCTCGGTATGTTTGCCCGCAATACAAAAGCGGATATTAACGTGATCGCACTGATCGGAGAGCGTGGCAGAGAGGTGAGAGAGTTTATTGAACGTGATCTTGGCCCGGAAGGAATGAAACGATCTGTGATGGTCGTCGCAACTTCCGATAAGCCGGCACTGATCCGTAAGAAAGCGGCGATGACAGCTACGGCGATCGCAGAGTATTTTCGAGATCAGGGCAAAGATGTACTCTTGATGATGGATTCCTTAACTCGTTTTTCAATGGCACAAAGAGAGATTGGCCTTGCTTCCGGCGAGCCGCCGGTTTCCCGCGGTTACCCGCCAAGTGTTTATTCGGAAATGCCCCAGCTTCTCGAGAGAGCCGGGCGTTCGGATAAAGGTTCTATTACCGGTCTGTATACGGTATTGGTCGATGGTGATGATTTTAATGAACCGATTGCAGACACCGCACGAAGCATTTTGGATGGACATATCGTACTGGATCGAAAGATCGCACATTCGAATCATTATCCGGCGATTGACATATTACAGAGCATTTCTCGTGTTATGAGCAGTATTGTGACGGACGAACACAAAAAGGCGAGTGGCCGGTTAAACAACGTATTGGCGACATATCGAGAGGCAGAAGATCTGGTCAATATCGGTGCATATAAGCCGGGATCCAATAAAAATATTGATTATGCCCTGGAAAAGATAGATGCGGTGAATGACTATTTGATGCAGGGGGTCAATGAAAAATTCACTTTTGAGGATGAAGTAAAAATGTTATGTGACATTTTCGAGGAGGAATAGTCTAAATGGCAAAGTTTGTGTTCAAAATGCAAAATATTTTGGCTGTTAAAGAAAAGCTGGAAAGTCAGGCAAAAGCTGAGTACGGTTTAGAAATTTCCAAATTACGGGAAGAAGAGCAAAAAAAGATTTTGCTGGAACAAAAGAAACTGTATTATGAACAGCAGTTGACGGAATGTTTGCATGATACATTGGATATGCCGAGGATCAAGCAGTATGAGCAAGCTGTGGAGGATATGAAGATCTGTATTCGTGAGCAGCAGCACATCATAAAACAGCAGGAAGAGAAAGTTGCCAAAGCGAGAAAAAAACTGGATGATGCCATGAAAGAGCGTAAAACATATGAAAAGTTAAAAGAACGTGCTTTTGAAGAGTTTAAGCTGGAGCTGAATGTTGCAGAGCAGAAAGAAGTAGATGAACTGGTAAGTTTTCGACATGGCAGCAAGATAGAAAGTGAGGATTAAGAAAATGGCAAAAAAAGACGATAAAAAGATTAAGGGGATTGATCAGCCGGAAAGTGCAGGAAGTAAACTGGTGACTGCGCTGATCGCATTGATCATTATCATAATCTGGCTTGTGGTTTTTGCTTTTTTGATAAAGCTGGATGTGGGAGGTATCGGCAGTAATGTGCTGTATCCGGTACTGAAGGACGTTCCGCTTGTTAATAAAATATTGCCGAGTGTTTCAGAGGAACAGCAGGCAGAGGAAGGCAACTATAAATATACAACATTAAAGTCGGCAAATGCCCGTATTGAAGAGTTGGAGGGACAACTTGCTTCCGAATCCGGAACGACCAGTGCAAATTCGGATTATATCAAAAATCTGGAGGCGAAGGTAAAACAGCTGCAGAAGTATAAAGACGATGTAGACGCATTCAATAAGCGGGTGGCGGAATTTGATGAAAAGGTAGTATTTACAGACAATGCGCCGGATGCTTCGGAATACCGCAAGTATTACGAAGAAATTTCACCGGACAATGCAGAGAAAATATATCGACAGGTTGTAAAGTCTGAGCGTTCTACAGAGAAGGCAAAAGAGTTGGCAACTTATTATTCGAATATGGAGGCGGCTTCAGCGGCGCAAACGCTGCAGGAAATGAAGGAAGATCTGGATCTGGTGTGTGATATAATTGAAAATATGCCGGAGAAAAAGGCTGCTGCGATCCTTCAGGAAATGGATAGCACATTTGCAGCACAGATTTCTAAAAAGATATCTGCCATCGATAAATAATGACAGATGTCGGTATGCCATAGTATGATGTATATGACAATGGGAGTGTGATCACGAACTTTGTCGTTTACATAAAATAATTGCAATGATCTTTCAGAGATATATTGCCAGAAAAGGAGGTGAAAATGTGACAGTACCAGGAGTTCAGTCAGCTCTTTCCGTAAAAAATGCAGGAGTGGAAATGCTTGCCAAATCTGATAAGACACAGGCTGTGAGCGGAAGTGATCAATTTGGCGCCGTGATGCAGCAGTCTATGACAAAGCAGTCTGCGGATAAATCTTCAAAGGCGGTCGTCAAAGATGCCGGAGACGATGCCGGATATAAGGTACCGGTTGTCGGTGACGGTCAGAATGTGAAAGTAGCACAGTCGCAAAATTCTCAATTAAATGATACCGGTAATGCCAATATATCCGGTGAATTGGTAGAGGATATTGTGAAAGATGTGCTGAAGCTGGATGATGATCAGATGGATGCAATATTAGCGGCGATGGGTATTACCGTGTTGCAATTATTAGATCCTCAGATTTTACAGCAATTTGTTCTTACCGCAGAAGGTGCCGGAGACATCACTGATATGTTGACCAGTGAAATGATGTTAGCAGACTATCAGATGATCCTACAGCAATTTGCACAGATGCCGGAGGGCGTGTCAGAAATCTTAGCACAGATGGAGCCGGTATCAGAAGATGATGCCAATTTACAGGGGATTTTACAGGAATTAACCGCTGTAAAGCCGGAGCAAGCGCCTGTAGTATCAGATGGGGAAGTATTACAGAAAGCGGTTAATACGCAAGAACCAGCTATACTTGGCCAGACGCCTTCATCGGATTCGTCAAAAACAATGTCCGGCGAATCGAATGCTTCATCAACCGAGAGTTTTGTACAGACGAGTCAGCCGCAGACTGACGCGTCGGTAGAAGCTGTACCGTTTGCACAACAGTTTGATCTGCAGGGGGCACGTGAAGTGCAGGACGCACCGATGCCAAATCAATCTGTACAGATTATTGAGCAGATTGTAAGACAGATACGAGTATCTGTAACAGATACGACATCAACCATGGAAATGCAGCTTAATCCGGAGCGTTTAGGCAAGGTATTATTAACCATTTCTGCCAAAGAAGGAATGATGACTGCTAACTTTACCGTGCAAACGGAAGAAGCGCGGTTAGCACTCGAAAGCCAAATGTATCAGTTGCGCGATACACTAGAGCAAAAGGAGATCAAAGTAGAAGCAGTATCCATTTCGGTATCTGATTTTTCCTTTGCACAAGGAGGCGGGGATGATGCAGATTCAAAAAATCTGGAACAGGGCGATGGAAAGAGTCGAAGATTTCAATTCGAAGATTCAGAAGAGGAGGCACAGGAAGCTTCTGACAAAGAAGCAGAGCGTGTAAGAAAGAGTGTCATGAGAGATCATGGCGGAAGTGTTGATTTTACTGCTTAAGGCAGTAGCTTTACAGATAGAAAGGAGGCAAAATGAGTTCGATAGCAGATGTTGTAAATGGAAAGCTAAACATTTCAGAAAGTTCTCAGGAAACAGAGCGCAAAGTTGGATCAGAGCTTGGTAAAGAAGAGTTTTTGCAATTGCTAGTGACGCAAATGAAGTATCAGGATCCATTGGAACCGACGGATAATACCGAATATGTATCACAGCTTGCACAATTTTCAGAGTTGGAGCAGATGCAAAACTTAAATTCTACGACGAGCAATACCTCTGCTTTTACATTAGTTGGCAAAGAAGTGTATATTGAGGATCAGTCCGAAGCAGGTGATGTAACGAAAGTTCAAGGCACTGTAGAATATGTGTCGATTCAGAATGGCAAAGCTTACGTTTCGGTTGATGGCACATTGTATAAATATGACAGCATTGTTAAAGTATTGGATGATAATTATGTCATTTCTAACAATATTCCATCTGTACAAAAACAGGCATTGGTATATCGTCATCATGATCCGCAGGATGTAACGGTAGAGGGTATCTCACTCGGTTCACACGGTTATGAAGCCACTAGTTTTGCAGTTGCATTGGTTTCTTCATCCGGGGATACGAAGGCCGTTGATTCAAAGTATTTGTCATACAAGGATGGCAGATTAACAATCAGCAAGGATGCATTCAGTCAAAAGGATGCAGGTATCTATACGGTTGCATTTGTCTTTGATGATGCTAACAAGACAATTATTTCAGACAAGGTCACGATAGAGGTTAAGGGGATCAAGCCGGATAATTCTGATAAAACAGAGAATTCTGACAGCAACACATAGAAAGATGATGCGGGAAAGACAGTATCAGAGTGATTCACGGAGGGATTACTTAGGTAATAAGAAAGAGGTGATGTGAAGATGCAGCGTTTACATAATGGTTATGCAAAATCGATCGAGCAGATGACAGGGCGCTATTTGCAGTCTCAAAGATCGGATAACAAATCTTCTTCCACCAATGAGCAGCTTTCCTTTCAGGAGGTTTTGCACGAAGCAGCGGAGATTAAGCAGGATGCAGTACCTGATCTAAAGTTTTCCAAACATGCCGGCGAACGATTGATCGCACGGAATATCAATCTTTCAAGAGAACAGATGCAGCGTTTGGCAACAGGAACCACGAAGGCACGAGAAAAAGGAATTGGAGAGTCTTTGGTGTTGGTAGATGACTTGGCATTTATTGTAAATGTCAAAAATAATACCGTGATCACTGCAATGGATGATTCCTCGGAGGGAATCTTTACAAACATTGATGGGGCAGTTATCGGGTAAAGGGAATACATACAGCCGGACCTTAAGGAGGCAGTGAAATTCTGAATGCCAGAGGAATTTCAAGACGTATTCCTAAGTTATAAGTTTAGGAGGACAATAATTATGATGAGATCACTTTATTCTGGTGTAGCAGGTTTAAAAACACACCAGACCAAGATGGATGTTATAGGTAATAACATTGCAAACGTAAATACAGTTGGATTTAAGTCGAGTTCTGTTAATTTTTCAGACACTTTTTATCAGACAATGTCAGCTGCAAGTGGTTCGAATGCAGAAACCGGGACAGCTGGTGTAAATGCCAAGCAGATTGGTCTTGGATCTACGGTGGCAGCCATTACCACTAATATAACAGAAGCCGGAGGAACCTCTACGACAAACCGTGCGTTGGATGTAGCGATCAACGGTGATTCTTTTTTGATCGTAAAATCCGGTGGAGAGACGTATTTTACCAAATCCGGTGCATTGAACGTTGATGATGCAGGAACATTGTATTGCACGACCAATGGAGCAACGGTACAAGGGTGGCTTGCTGATAGTGATGGTAATGTCGTTCGTGATAGTGTCAAGGATTTAAAGATCATGACTGAAGATAATATGTATGCCGCACCAACAGCCACAGAAAATATCACCTTATCTGGTAATATTGACAAAAATGATAAAAACTTACAGCTTACTACGGCAACGCAGGGCATTAACACAAAAGAAGGATTCCGCATGACCTTTACGTTCTATGATCGTATCGGTGAGGAGTATACGGTACAGATGTATCTGCAGGATTCCGGAACACCGGGAACCTATGATTTGGTTGTGAGTGATGTATGCAATTCCGAGGGAGATTCCATATTTGTGAAGAAGACAACCACGACGACGAATGGTGTCGAAACAACGACCTATTCTGCGACAGGTGTTGTTGTACAGCTCGGTGGAGCAACCTATACGGTAAATGACAATGATATTGATAAGGTAACAGGAAAGTATACCTTATCCGGTACCGGAACAGCTTCACAGGTATTGTTTGACTCAACCAGTGGTGAGTTTTCTGGAACGAAAGAGGCTGGTCTAACCAGACCGGCAACCTCTGTTTATGCCAACAAATCCATTTTGTTTAATGTGGTTACGGTGCCGGCTAACAGCGGTATTGATGATACGTTTACACATTATAATTCACAGAATGACTTAGGTGGTGTAGAAGTTGACGTAAGTTACTTGACACAGTATTCTAAGGGAGGCGTTGGAAACACATCGTATACCAGAGGTGATGCTAATGGCAAGGGAGCAGGTAACATTGCCGGTGAGATGAGTGGCCTTTCTATTGATCAGTCCGGCAAGATCATTGGAACTTATACCAATGGTGAAAAGAGAGTACTTGGACAGATTGCGGTAACAACATTCTCAAATCCTTCGGGGTTGGAAGCAGTGGGAGACAGTTTGTTTGCAGCATCTATGAACTCGGGATTGTTTGATGGAGTTGGTATGGATATTACCAGTGACGGCGGTAAATTTACGGTTGGTGCGTTGGAAATGTCTAATGTTGATCTGTCTACAGAGTTTACGCAGATGATCACGACGCAGCGTGGTTTCCAAGCTAATTCCCGTATTATTACAACTTCAGATACAATGCTGGAAGAACTGGTAAATTTGAAACGTTAACAGTATGAAACATACAGGATCAGTATGATGAATACTCCGTGGTAACAGGTATTTTGCAATATGGATAAATGGTTGCATAAATGTAGACCACCTATTGCGAGTATCTGTTGCCATTTTTACATTATGGGAAGAAAGGTGAAGGGATGATTGACGTAACAAAAATGAATGGTATGAACATTACAATCAATTCTGATTTGATCGAGACAGTGGAAGATACGCCGGATACAGTGATCACATTGACTACCGGTCGGAAAATAATTGTAAAAGAGAGTAGACAGACGATAAAAAATTTAGTAAAATCATTTAAGAGAGAATGCACTTTTATGGAATGACATAGAAAGTACAACAAAATGAAATAAGGTGGTGGCTTAAGTGGATATAGCAACTTTAGTCGGATTGATTACCTGTGGGGTCATGGTATTTTTGGGAATTGTTACCGGTCCGGAGAAAATGGCAGGTTTCCGACACTTTTATGATTTGACATCCATTTTCATTACGCTTGGTGGTTCTGTTTCTTGTATGATCATCCAATCTAAGAGTTTTGGAAAGTTTATTGAGGATATCAAATCGATTCGACTGGCAATGAAAGTTCAGCAGGCACATGAGGCAGAGGTGATACGCAATATTATCAACCTTTCCAATGTTGCAAGAAAAGAAGGCTTGCTTGCTTTGGAGGAAGCGGCGAATAACATAGAGGATGATTTCTTAAAGAAAGGAATCATGCTGATCGTTGATGGTACCGATCCTGAGCTTGTCCGCAGTATTATGGAGACTGAGCTGGGAGCAATCGACGCAAGACATAATGAAAAGATCAATTTCTGGGCAAACTGGGCGGGAATGGGTCCTGCTTGGGGTATGATCGGAACACTGGTTGGTCTGGTAAACATGCTGTACAACATGGATGATATGTCTACGATAGGTCCGAATATGGCGGTTGCCCTGCTTACGACTTTGTATGGTTCGTTACTTGCTAACTGGTTATGTGTACCTATTTCCTTCAAACTTAAAATGAATAATGAGTTGGAAATTAAAATGAAGGAAGTTATGGTAGAGGGGCTTTTATCAATCCAGGCAGGAGAGAATCCTCGCGTGATCGAGGAGAAACTGAAGTCCTTCCTGGCGCCATCTATTCGTGAACAGATCAATGAGCAGGATGGAGCCGCAGAAGGTGGTGAGGCGTAAATGGCAAAGAACAAAGAAGAGACAGAAATTAAGACAGACGGATGGAAAGATACGTTCTCTGATCTGATGAATTTATTGCTCTGCTTCTTTATTCTCTTGTATTCCATGTCTTCGATCGATGAAGCGAAGTACGCTGAACTGGTCGCTTCTCTTTCAAATAGTGTTAGTATATTTAACGGTGGAGAAAAAGCAATTGGTCAGGGGCAGCTTATTTCCAGCGGTGCAACACAGTTGAATAATTTGGATGAATATTATTCAGATATGGGTAAACAGGCTCAGGAAACTGAGAATGCAGATGATCCAATGGCAAAGCTGGAGGCGAAACAGGCACAGGAAAAGAAAAAAAGAATGGATGAGCTGTACGGTGATGTTGTAGGGCAGACAGAAAAGAAGCAATTGGATGATGATTTGGATGTCACGATAGATGACGGATATAATTATGTTATGTTATCTCTGAATGGCAGTGTGTTGTTTGAATCGGGAAGTGCAGAGATTCAAAAAGATGCCAAAAAGATTTTGAACCGTATCGGAGATGTACTTAAAATGTATCCGAAAAATACGATCAAGATCGAAGGTCATACAGACAATGTACCGATCCACAATGCAAATTATTCCAGCAATTTATGGCTTTCCACGGCAAGGGCAACAAAAGTACTGGAATATTTCCAAAAGCGGGGATTGAATCCCAATAATTTGGAAGCGTCCGGATGGGGTGATGTTCATCCAATCGCAAGTAATAAAACAAAGACAGGGCGATCTAAGAACCGTCGTGTTGAAATTAAAATATATGGAATGTCAGAAAATTGACAATAGTATATAATGGAGGCTTATTTATCATGAAGAAAAATATTTTTAGTGTCATCATAACGGCATTGACAGTTATCAATGTTGTCCTTACAGCAATTTTGTTTTTTGTGATGGTGCCAACGTTTACAAAAACCAACAATCTTTTGACGCAGATTGCATCTGCAGTGAATTTAGATCTGAATGTAGATGGGGATTCCAAAGGTGATGAGAACTATTCTTTAAAAGATCTTGAGACCGTAACGGTTGCGTTTGACTCTCAGCAGACACTTAATTTAAAAATAGGGTCTGATGGCAAGACTCATTATGCTCTTTTAGACGGCTACAGCCTCTCTGTTTATAAAGATGCGGATGACTATAAGGATGTCAGTGATATTTTGACGAACAATCAGGCAGAGATCACTGATATTATCCGTGCAGTGATTCAAAGCCATTCTTCGGATGACATTTCAGAAGATGTGATCAAAAAAGAGGCGTTAGAGCAGATACAGCAGCATTTGGATTCTAAAGCTGTGAAGAAGGTTATGTTGACGAATTTCATGTATCAGTGATAGACAGCGAGAAAAGTAATGGTTTCTTTTCTTTGGAATTTGTGCTATGATATTATAGTTGCAAAGACAATATATGTTATTGATAATTATAACAGGGATGTGAGGTGAAGAGAATGGGAGACACCCTGTCTCAGGAGGAAATTGATAATCTGCTCAGTGCATTGAGTACCGGAGAAATCAATCCGGATGAATTGGATGAGGCAGATGTAAAGAGTGTTAGAAATTACAATTTCGCCAGACCATCGAAGTTTTCCAAAGATCATTTGCGGACTTTGGAGATTATATTTGAAAATTACGGCAGACTGCTTTCGACGAATTTACCGGCATATTTGCGTAAGACAGTGCAGGTTGATGTGATGAATGCGGAAGCAAATGCGTACTCGGAGTTCTTAAATGCATTGTCCAATCCTGTGCTTCTAGGAGTAGTTGATTTTGCTCCGTTGGAAGGCAGCGTGGTAATTGAATTAGCATCTAACCTTGGCTTTGCGATTGTTGACCGTCTGTTGGGTGGTGGTGGAGAACCGCTGGAAAGGACTAGAGAGTTTACCGAGATTGAGTTGATTATTTTGGAGCGTGTTTTGGAAATATGCACCAATTTAATGATAGATCCATGGGCAAGCGTGGTGGAATTAAATCCACGTCTTGAGAGGATTGAAACAAATTCACAATTTGCCCAGTTTATTTCGCCAACAGAAATGACGGCAATCGTCACGATGAATATTCATGTTGGTGAGGTTGAGGGCTTGATGAATGTGTGTATTCCATATTCCTGCGTTGAGACAGTGATCGACAAATTAAATACCAAATATTGGTACTCAACGATCAAGGCAAAGGATGATGGAAGCTATACGGAAATAATTGAAAGCTTGATTGACAATGCCAAGATTCCAGTAAGGGCGATGTTGGGTAGAAGCTTGATCTCCGTAAATGATTTTATGAATCTTCAGATTGGAGACATTATCAAGTTAGATACCAAGACTGACGACGAGTTGGAGGTTTATACCGGGAATATTAAAAAGTTTTATGCTTTACCTGGTGCAGCTTCGGATTCTTACGCCGTAAGAGTGACGTCAGTAATAAGGGAGGAGCAATAAAGTATGGATGGAATGTTATCTCAGGAAGAAATAGATGCATTAACCGGCGGTGGTGGTGCAGCGACTAAGACCGCTTATGCCGGAGAGACGCTAAGTGATGCTGAGAGAGATGCAGTCGGAGAGATTGCTAACATTAATATGGGAACAGCAGCAACAACATTATCAACGCTGTTAAATACCAAAGTTACCATTACAACACCGAAAGTCTCTTATGTGACTTTAGATGACCTGTCATTACAATATGATAGACCATGTGTGTTTATTCACATCTCATATATTGATGGAATAGACGGTAACAACATATTAATCTTAAAAGAGCACGACGTAAAAGTGATCACAGATTTGATGATGGGTGGGGATGGTTCGAATACAGATGGTGAATTGTCGGAGATGCATTTAAGTGCGATCAGTGAGGCGATGAACCAGATGATGGGATCAGCGGCCACGTCATTATCATCAATGCTGGAGAAGAAAGTAGATATTAGTCCACCAACTGCAAGTTTGGTTGATCTGAATGACTCCATGACAGATGATACCGAAATTTCAAGCTTCTTGCAGGGAGAAATGGTTCAGGTAGCATTTGATATGGAAATTGGAGATCTGGTTGATAGTCAGATCATGCAGTTATATCCGTTTGAGTTTGCGCGCGACCTGTATCGCAAATTTGTTGGTGAATCTGAACCTGAAATTGAAGAGCCGCAGCCACAGGTGAGTCAGCCGACACCTGCAGCTACACCGGAACAGACGGTCAATGTGCAGAACGTACAACCAGCAGTGCCGCCGACACCGGATATGCAGCAGATGGCAGGAGCAATGCCGGTTCAGTCGGATATGATGCAGCAACAGCCATATGCAATGCCGAATGTCAATGTACAGCCGGCACAGTTTCAGCCGTTTAATGCAGGGGTAAGTCCGCTGATGCAGCAGGAAAATATTGATTTGATCATGGACGTTCCTTTGGAAGTGACGGTTGAACTTGGACGAACAAATAAATCCATCAAAGAGATTTTAGACTTTTCTCCGGGTACGATTATTGAGCTTAATAAGTTAGCGGGGGAACCGGTTGATGTTTTGGTCAATGGTAAATTTGTTGCTAAGGGCGAAGTAGTTGTTATTGAGGAAAATTTTGGTATACGAATTGTAGAGATATCAAAATAAAGAGTAGGATACATAAAGAGCTGGAGGTGTAGGAATGTTATTGATGACGGCTAATTTTTCTGCACTGTCCAGCTTTTTTAAGTTGATCGGCCTGTTGATCTTATTGATCGTACTGTTGTTTGCCGCATCTTTTGTAAGTAAATGGTATGCCGGGGCGATGTCAGGTAAGAAATATGCAGGAAATATTAAGATTATTGAAACATATCCCATTGGTCAGGGAAAAATGATACAGATCATACAGGTTGGCAAAAAATATATTGCATTAGTGCAGACAAAAGATTCGGTTGTTTTTTTGACCGAGCTTACGCAAGAGGATCTTTTGATAAAGGAGCCGGTGCAAATGCCTAGGACAGAAGGTTTTTCTGAGATGTTTCAGGAAATACTGAAACATAAAAAAAAGCCGGATAAACAGTGATCTGTTATATGAAGATTGAAGTGTGAAATGATAGCAATATGATAGAAAGGTACCAAGGGACAATTGAGACAGAATATAAGAAAAAGATTTTTTTTAAAGCACAGAACGATGCGCGCAATTACGATATTAGTCGTTTTTTTATGTGTATGGTTTGCAGCGTCTCCTTCGTATGCTTTGGCAACGTCTGATCGCGTTGACAGTACAACAAGAAATCAAATATCCGGGAATGCGGATGACGATGATAATACGTTAGATTTGAATATTACATCCAATGCCGGCAGCGTTACGTTGGAATCTACTTTACAGATTTTGATCCTTCTTACGATCTTGTCGCTTGCACCTTCCATTTTGATCATGTTGACGTCGTTTACGCGTATTATTGTTGTCTTTCATTTTTTGAGAACAGCAATTGGAACGCAGACAACGCCACCAAATCAGATATTGATCGGTTTGGCATTATTTATTACATTTGCAGTAATGAGTCCGGTGTTTAATGAAGTAAACACTAATGCGGTTCAGCCGTATATGGCTGGCAATCTGACACAGAAGAAGGCATTAGAAAAGGCTTCGGAACCTTTGAAAACATTTATGTTAAAGCAAACTAGAGAAAAGGATCTCAAATTATTTATGACGATCAATGACATTTCATCGGATGATATTGAGAGCTTTGATGATCTTTCTCTTATTACGGTCATACCGGCATTTATTATCAGTGAACTTCGAACAGCGTTTATTATTGGATTTTTGTTGTATCTGCCGTTCATCGTTATTGATATGGTAGTGGCTTCGACACTGATGTCAATGGGTATGATGATGTTGCCACCGACGACAATATCCCTGCCTTTTAAGATACTATTGTTTATATTGGCAGATGGATGGAACCTATTGATCGGACAGTTAGTGCAGTCGTTCCATTAACCATCAGAGGAACGAGTAGAAAGGAGACTGTGCAATGAGTGAGAGTCTTGTGTTAGACATATCCCGTGAGACGATCTGGACAACGGTGGAATCAGCAGCTCCGCTGCTACTGATCTCGCTGATCATTGGATTGATCATTAGTATTTTTCAAACAGTTACTTCTATTCAGGAACAAACGCTGACTTTTGTGCCAAAGTTTTTAGCAATCATGCTGGTGTTGGTGCTGTGTGGCGGCTGGATCATGAATAATATGGTAGATCTATTTGAAGCATTGATGAAAAATATACCTCAATATATTAAGTGAGTGATCGGTGAAGAGGACATAAAAGAAGACGGTCAGGTTATGGATCGTTTATCTGCAAATAACATCGAACAGATAAGGAGAGACGAACATTGAATTTTACGGTTGAATACTTAGAATATATTTTATTGGTATTTATTCGGGTGGCTTCCGTTGTTTTTGTTGCTCCTTTTTTTGGTTCCAGTGAAATCCCGCGACGTGTAAAAGTTGCTATCGCGTTTTTTCTATCGTTGACGGTGATGAACCAGGTTGATTACAAGGCTGTGGAATACGCAAATATATTAGCATATTCCGGATTAGTGCTTAAAGAAGCGATTACCGGTATTATTATTGGTCTGGGATCCAGATTGTGTCTCTATATCTTTAATTTTTCCGGTAATATGTTGGATATGGAAATTGGCTTCTCGATGGTTCAGGAAATGGACCCGACAACAAATGTAAATTCAACGATCACATCAAATTTTTATATGTATATATTTATGCTTTTGTTTTTAGTATCAGACATGCATTATTTTATTATTGATGCTATGATGGATTCTTATCAGCTTGTACCAATTGGAGGTGCAAAATTTTCGGTCGATCTGTATCATATCATGGTGACATTTATCACTAATTATTTTGTCATCGGTTTTCGAATTGTGCTTCCTATTTTTTGTTGTATGCTTGTCATCAATATTGTCCTTGGTATTTTGGCAAAGATTGCACCACAGATGAATATGTTTGTCGTGGGAATGCAACTTAAAGTGTTTGTGGGGCTTGTGTTGCTATTTCTGACGATGCAGTTGTTTGCCGGAGCAGCAGACTTCCTTTTTGATGAAATGCATACATTCACAAAATATTTTGTGCAGGCAATGGCAGCGTAGACGATAATAGTTGGCGTTGCTATTTTGCTACAAATACGGTATAGTATAAAGAGGGTGTTTTTGCATCTTTATCAGAACAAAGCGATGGTATTGGAGAGGAAATGTATGGTTAGGCATGGCAGAATACGGTATGATCTGCAGCTTTTTGCCAAAGATGGCGAGGGCGGAGAGAAAACCGAAAGCGCAACTCCTAAAAAACTGGAAGATGCCCGCAAAAAAGGTCAAGTGGCGAAAAGCATGGATGCCATAACGGCTGTGTCGTTGCTGGTGTTTTTCTTTTTGTTAAAACTATTGATGGCATTTTTGGGCAGCCAATTTAAGGATGGTTTTTCGTTGTTTTTTGGGAAGATCAGCGATGTCACTAAGGATGAGTTTAATTTGCAGATGGCATGTGCTATATTGCAGCAACTGATCCAAAAGATCACGATCATCTGCCTTCCTTTTTTGCTGAGTACATTTATTGTTGCATTTGCCGTAAACATTGTACAGGTTAAATGGAAGGTTTCTTTTGAACCGATAAAGCCTAAGTTTGACAAATTTAATCCGGTTAATGGTGTGAAGCGTCTGTTTTCAAAAGACAAGATCATGGAATTGCTTAAATCCATTGCTAAGATTTGTGTCATAATTTATGTTGTTAAAAATTACCTGGAAGACAAATGGGCATTAGTGATGAATATGTATTCCTATACGTTGACTCAGGGTTTAGAGTTATTGGGAGATATCATCATTAATATTGGATTGCGTATCAGTGCATTATTTGTTGTCATCGCGGTAGTGGATATCGTTTATCAGAAATGGAAATTTCAGGAAGATATGAAGATGACCAAGCAGGAAGTTAAGGATGAGTATAAGCAGTCCGAGGGAGATCCCAAGGTAAAAAGCCAACAGAAATCCCGTATGCAGCAGGCATCCAGGCAGCGTATGATGCAAGAACTTCCAAATGCGGATGTTGTCATTACGAATCCGACACATCTGGCTGTGGCGATACGTTATGACAAGGAGAAACACGAGGCACCGGTTGTGGTTGCCAAAGGTGCTGATTATTTGGCGGCGAAGATCAAGGAAACGGCATCAAATTATCAGATCGAGATCGTGGAGAATAAACCATTAGCGAGAATGCTATATCATAATGTTGAGATTGGAGCTGAGATTCCGCCCGAATTATACCAGATGGTGGCGGAAGTGTTGGCGTATGTATATAATCTGAAAGGGAAAACGGGATAACGTTTCTTTCAGAAGACGATTAAAGGAGATACATGATGAAACGGACTGATTTAATGCTGGGATTATATATCCTGGTACCTATCATCTTTTTGATTATACCAATACCATTGTTTTTGCTGGATATTTTGATGATGCTAAATCTGGCAATTGCATTGTTTATATTGTTTAATGCGCTGTTTTCGACAGAGGCGTTGAATATGTCGAGCTTTCCGACATTGCTGCTGATGACAACGTTGTTTCGTATTTCATTGAATGTAGGATCGACGAGAAATATTCTGCTGAAAGGAGAGGCAGGTAACGTAGTTCAGGCGTTCGGCGAGTTTGTCGGTGGTGGAAATCTGATTGTTGGCGGTATTGTGTTTTTGATCTTGATCATTGTACAGTTTATCGTGATCAATAAAGGTTCTGAGCGTGTGTCGGAAGTAACAGCACGTTTTACGTTGGATGCCATGCCTGGTAAACAGATGGCGATCGATGCCGATTTAAATACGGGTGCGATCACAGATGAACAGGCCAAGGAACGCCGTCAAAAGATTCAGGACGAATCTACTTTTTTCGGAGCGATGGATGGTGCTTCGAAGTATGTAAAGGGTGATGCGACAGCGGGGTTGATAATCACAGTGATCAATTTTGTCGGCGGTCTTGCTATCGGTGTTATGTCGCAGGGATTAGAAATGACAGAGGCATTGCAGAAATATTCCATACTCACGATCGGAGACGGTTTGGTCAGTCAGATACCATCATTGGTTATTTCGTTGTCAACCGGTGTGCTGGTAACAAAAGTATCAAAGGAGTCGGATCTTGGAAATGTGTTGATCACACAGTTGTTTTCGACACCGAAGGTATTGTACATAGTCGGAGCGACGATGGCGTTACTTGGATTGACGCCGCTTCCAACATTAATCTGCTTTATTTATGCAATCTTGTTCATTGCTGCCGGTCGAGCTATCGAATCGGCGATGGAAGTACAAAATATTGAGACAGAGGTTGACGAGGAAGAAGAGACAGCAGAGGAGATCAGAAGACCGGAGAATGTAGTCTCTTTGCTGCAGGTAGATCCGATCGAATTGGAATTTGGTTACGGAATCATTCCTCTGGCGGATGTGAACCAAGGTGGTGACCTGTTGGATCGAGTTGTTATGATACGTCGTCAGGTCGCACTGGAACTGGGATGTGTTGTTCCGATGATCCGTCTGAGAGATAATATCCAACTTAATCCGAATCAGTATGTGATCAAGATCAAGGGCGTACCGATCAGTGAAGGCGAGATTTTATTTGATCACTACATGGCGATGAATCCGGGGTTTGTGGAAGAGGAGATCACAGGTATTCCAACATTCGAGCCGTCGTTCCATCTGCCGGCGATTTGGATCACGGAATCGCAGCGAGAACGTGCGGAATCTATGGGATATACGGTAGTTGATCCGCCATCGATCATTGCAACACATCTTACAGAAGTGATCCGCAGTCATTTAGATGAGTTGCTTACGAGACAGGATGTGCAGAATCTGATCAATAACATTCAGGAAGCAAATACAACGTTGATATCTGAACTTGTACCTAAAATGCTGAGTGTTGGTGAGATACAGAAAGTATTGCAGAACCTGCTTCGTGAAGGAATTTCAATTCGCGATCTGGTGACGATCTTTGAAACACTTGCCGATAATGCGACAAGCACTAGAGATACGGATGTTTTGACGGAATATGTCCGACAAAGTCTGAAACGGGCGATCTCGAATAAATACTTCCCGCCTAATGAGATGACCAGTGTTGTTACATTGGATCCAAAAATTGAGCAGGAAATTATGGGATCTATCAAGCAGACAGAACAGGGCACTTATATTAATTTAGAGCCGGACAAGACGCAGACGATCCTAAAGTCGGTTGGAGAGGAAATGGAAAAAATGGAAGAATTGGGAAAAAATCCAATTATTGTTACATCACCGATCGTTCGGCTTTATTTTAAGAAACTGACGGAAGAGCAATTTCAGGATTTGATCGTTGTATCTTATAATGAAATTGACAGCAATGTAGAATTACAATCAATAGGGATGGTGACAGTATAGTGGTTATCAAAAAGTATATAGCACAAACAGAAGACCTTGCTACACAGATGGCGCAAAATGAATTGGGGAAGGATGTTGTTATTATGAATGTCAAAAAAACAACGCCCAAGGGCTTGTTTAAGTTGTTTCGCAAACCTCATGTAGAGCTTACGGCGGCAATTGACGATACAGCAGAGAATGCTGAAAAACCGGATTTTAGTAAACTGCAGGAGGCAATTCGAAGACGGTCAGAATATACGGCGCCGGATTCCAAAGCAGCTATGCAGGAAGCAAAACGGAAACAAATGCAGCAAAATGATCAAATTCTTCCGGATGAGCCGGACGAAAGGGTTAACGAGTCTGTGATCAATGAGCAGAAGATGATTGAACAAAAGTTGTCAAAACTGCAGAATCTTTTGGAAAAGCAGATGGGGACTGCGAAAGAGACGGAAACCAAGCAGAATGATAAAACAGATGACAAAATGGACGCTTATTTTCAGATGATCAAGAAAAAGATGCTTGAAAATGAGGTTCAGGAACAATATGTGGATCAGATCCTAAAAGAGGTAAAGAGCGGTTCCAGAAAAGAATGGACGTTAGATAATGTGTTAGCGGGGGTATATCAAAAGATCATATTAAAAATTGGTCAGCCGCATTTGATCGACGTTAAAACGACAAAGACCAAATACATTTTCTTTGTAGGTCCTACGGGTGTTGGTAAGACAACGACAATTGCAAAGATTGCTTCCACATTAAAACTCACAAAAAAAACCAGGGTTGCGCTGATCACAGCAGATACGTATCGCATTGCCGCAGTAGAGCAGCTAAAAACCTATGCCAATATTTTGGGTATACCATTAGAAGTTGTTTATTCGGCAGATGAAATGGATAAAACCATTGATGAACTAAAAGAGTTTGACCTTGTATTTGTTGATACGGCAGGACGTTCACATCAAAATGCAGAACAAGTGCAGGATATTAAAAAAATCTTAGATAAAGTGCCTGAAGAAGATAAAGAGGTCTATCTGGTACTAAGTGCAACTACAAAATACAAGGATTTGAAGAAAATATCAGAAGTGTATCGTAAGATCACAGAATATTATTTGATCTTTACGAAATTAGACGAAACGGATACCGTTGGCAATATTTTTAACATCCATATGTTGACCGGTGCACAGTTGTCTTATGCGACGTGGGGACAAAATGTGCCGGATGATATTGGAAAAATGGATGCACAAAAAATAACAAAACAGCTTTTAGGAGGGAATGGCTGATGGATCAAGCTGAGCGTTTACGCAACATTATAAAAAATCAAAATAGAAGACAGCATTTAGCCAAGGTCATTACCGTTACTAGTGGCAAGGGCGGCGTTGGAAAGTCTAATATATCTGTTAATCTGGCTATTACTCTCAGTAAAATGGGTAAGCGAGTAGTTATTTTAGATGCTGATTTTGGTCTTGCGAATATTGAGATCATGCTCGGAATCCGGCCGAAGTACAATCTGGCCGATATGATGTTTCATGGTAAGGGAGTTTGTGACATCATTGCGTCAGGTCCGGAAAATATTGGATTTATTTCAGGGGGATCCGGTATTCGGGAGATGACTAATTTATCGCGTGATCAGATACAAAATCTAGTTCGTTCAGTATATGAATTGGATCAGGTGGCTGATGTGATAATAATTGATACCGGTGCGGGTATTTCGGATTCTGTGATCGATCTGGTGCTATGTAGCAGTCAGGTGCTTCTCGTTGTGACACCGGAGCCTACATCGATCACGGATGCCTATGCTCTTTTGAAGACTTTGCAGCGACAGGAAGAGTTCGAGGGTGGCAAAATGAAGATTCATATGATCAGCAATCGAACGCAGTCAGAAGATGAGGGCAGAGAATTATATCGAAAGTTGAGTGCGGTGTCTAGTAAATTTTTGCAGATGGAGATGGAATACCTTGGAAGCGTTCCACATGATTTCAAACTGCAAAATGCCGTAATGCGGCAGGAACCGGTTACGATTGCTTACCCGAATGCACCGGCAAGCAAAGCGATCAGTCGGATTGCCAGACAAATTATCAACCAACCGGCGAACACGCCTGGAGCATTTACAGCAAAAGGTTTATCTGGTCTTTTTGCACGTATGTTTCGGAATGGTCAGCGGTAAAAGGGGAATACGTCATGAAAAATATTTTAATTGTAGATGACTCTGCACTCATGAGAAGAGTACTCTCTGATATAATAGATGATAACAAGGAACTCAATGCAGCATATCTGGCAGAGGACGGTGTGGAGGCACTGGAAGTTTTAGACTCTGGAGCAAAGGTTGATGCTATTGTTTTAGATATCAATATGCCTCGAATGGATGGCATTGCCTTTTTGAAAGTGTTGAATGAGAGACATCAACGTGAGAAGGTGTTAATTGTCAGCACATTAGCTCAGAAAGGCGGCGCGGAAACTATTCGTGCGTTGGAACTCGGTGCTTTTGACTTTATTACAAAGCCAACAAGTCTTTCCGAAGCGAAGGGTCCTTTCTTTATAAATATGTTCATAAGGATGCTTTATGTGGCAACGGGATTATCTACGGCAGGATTGGATACCGGAGAGGAGCAGTCGGTTCCGAAACCGGAAACACAGAAACCTGTGTTTAAGAAATTGTTTCACATACAAAAAGCACCTGTCATGCAGAGAAAGCGTGGTGGCGTAGCAGGAGAGGTGAAAGCAGATCGTTCCAAGCATACCAAAGAACCGCTGGTGTCGGGTGCAAATAAGATCGTAGCACTTGCCTGTTCCACAGGGGGACCGAAAGCATTGCAACAGGTCATTCCGAAACTGCCGCCGAATCTCGATGCGTCAGTTGTCATTGTACAGCATATGCCGGCAGGATTTACCGGATCGCTTGCAAGACGCTTGAATGAACTAAGTGAGATCACGGTCAAAGAAGCAGAGCATGGTGAACCGTTGCGGAAAGGAACTGTTTATGTTGCAAAGGGCGGTTTTCAGTTTCGCGTAATGGAGAAAAATAAGCATGAGCAGTATTTGTCCGTTACGATCGAGGAGGCTAGAAATGCATTAAAACCCTGTGCAGATATTATGTATGAGTCGTTGATGAACGTCTCCTGTGATGAGATAACCTGTGTGGTTTTGACCGGAATGGGCTCTGATGGGACAGACGGTATTTTACAATTGGAACAAGTCAAGCAGATTTATGTAATTGCGCAGGATGAAGAGAGCAGTACGGTGTATGGTATGCCACGAGCGATTGCCACAGCCGGAGCTGTTGACGAAGTTGTCGAGCTGCAGCAGATTGCAGAAACAATCATTAAACACGTGGGGGTGCAATGAAATGGATGTAAGCCAGTATTTAGAAATTTTTATTGATGAAACAAAAGAACATTTGCAAACGCTTAGCGATCAGTTGATGATCTTGGAGACAGAGCCGGATAACATGGAAACGATCAACGAGATCTTCCGTGCAGCGCATTCTTTGAAAGGAATGGCTGGAACAATGGGCTACAAGAGAATGCAGCGTTTGACGCATGATATGGAAAATGTATTTCAGGAGATCAGAAGCGGTAACATGAAAGTACAGCCGGAATTGATTGATGTACTGTTCCGTGGACTGGACGCATTGGAAGGCTATTTGGCTAATATTTTGGAATCAGCCGATGAGGGTACGGAGGATAATGAAGAAATTATCAACACCTTAAATTCCATTGCGGATAAAGCCAAAGGTGGTACCGGAGAGGTGCCGGTCCCGACACCGACAGCAGCACCGAGTGACGATAAGTCGGTTGCAAGTGATGGGAATAAAGCGAAATACGAAAACATTCGTATTAGTGATTATGAGAAAGCAACATTTGAAAAAGCAAAAGAAGAAAATCTCAATATATTAGGAATTACGGTATACTTGCAGGATAGTTGTATATTGAAAGCGGCGAGAGCTTTTTTGGTATTCAAATGTTTGGAAGAGCTTGGCGAGGTTATGAAAGCCGAGCCGAACGTACAGGATATTGAGGATGAAAAGTTCGATTATGATTTCAGTTTGGTGTACTTTACAAAAGAGTCCGCCGAGAAAGTAAAAGCAGCAATTGAAAACGTATCGGAGATCAAAGAAGCGGTTGTTGGAACATTTAAGGTACAATTAGAAGGGGCTGAGGAAGCAGCACACGAGGAGACGGTGCAGACCGAGGGAAAAGAATCAAAGCCAGTGACGAAAACCGAGGACAAACCAAAAGCGCAGGCTGCAGCAGCGACACAGAAGAAACCGGAAAAGAAAGCAGCAGCTTCTAAGGCAAAACCGGCGATTGGTCGTACGGTGCGTGTGGATATTGAAAAACTGGATGTTTTGATGAATCTGGTGAGTGAGTTGATCATTGCAAAGAATGGATTAGTTTCCAGCAGTGCAACGAATGAACATAGAAACGATAATGGATTTAATGAGCAGATTGAATATTTAGAAAGTGTAACAACGAATCTGCATGAGTCTGTTATGAAGGTACGTATGGTGCCGATTGAAAGTGTTTTGAATCGTTTTCCACGTATGGTTCGAGATCTCAGCAAAAAGCTCGACAAAAAGATGGAACTTCATATGACGGGTGAGGAAACAGAGTTAGATCGTACCGTTATTGATGAGATCGGAGATCCATTGCAGCATTTGATCCGCAATGCAGCAGATCATGGCTTGGAATCGAATGAAGAGAGAATTGCACTTGGCAAACCGGAAGTTGGCAACATTTTCCTCGATGCGTATCAGGATGGCAATAATGTTATTATTGAGGTCCGCGATGATGGTGCCGGCATAAATGTAGATAAGGTACGACAAAAAGCATTAGATAGAGGAACGATCACAAGCGAACAGGCAGAGTTGATGTCTGACAAAGAGATTGTTGATTTATTGTTCCGTCCAAGTTTTTCAACCTCTGAAAAAATTACAGATATTTCCGGTCGAGGTGTTGGCCTTGATGTCGTTAAGACAAAGATTGAAGGTCTTGGTGGTAATATTGAATGTAAGAGTGCATTGGGTGAGGGAAGTAGTTTTATTATCCGTCTGCCACTTACACTGGCGATCATTCAGGCTCTTATGGTTGAGCTTGGCACAGAAAAATATGCAATTCCGCTTGGTAATATTGAAATGATTGAAGATATTCCGCTTGAGGATATCAAACATGTTCAGACGAAAGAAGTGATCAATTTGCGCGGAAATGTTATTCCGTTGATCCGTCTTGATAATCTTTTAGATGTTGAACCGGTAGAAAACGAGGAAGAGAGTCTGACGGTTGTTATTGTCCGCAAGGGCGATAAGCAGGCTGGTCTTGTCGTTGACAATTTGATCGGTCAGCAGGAGATTGTTATCAAGTCAATCGGTAATTACATTAATTGCAGCAAAATGATAGGTGGTGCAACCATTCTTGGTAATGGAGAGATTGCATTGATTCTTGAAGTAAATGCATTAGTATAGGGGGAGGTACATCATGGAAGAGATAGCAGATATTCAGAACTTAAACGTTGTGGGAGAGAGCAAGCAGTATATAGTGATCAAATTGGATGATGAATATTATGGCATAGATATCAGTTATGTGGATAATATTGTTCGAACTCAAAGGATCACACGTATACCAAAGGCGCAGAAGTATTTTAAGGGGGTGATCAACCTTCGTGGTGAGATCATTCCAGTGATGAGCTTGCGGTTGAAATTTGACCTGAAACCGGACGAATATACCAATGCGACACGTATCATTATTATTAAGTTAGAACCGCAGTCTGCTGTAGGCTTAATTGTGGATGAGGTAAAAGAGGTTTTGACTCTGAGTGAAAATGATATTGAGAAAAATACTGCGATTGATATGAACGATGCTAAAGCACAGTATTTGAGCGGTATTGGTAAAAATGGTGATAATTTAATATCTTTATTAAATATGTCTAGCGTAATTGTAGGCACAGCAGAAAAATAAACCAAGGGGCCGACAGAATCGAGGTGCGCATATGACGAACACAGAGGGCTTAGATAATATGAATTTTGATGTACTTACGGAAATTGGCAACATTGGTGCCGGCAATGCGGTCACTGCGTTGTCGCAAATGATCAATGCAAAAGTTGACATGTATGTTCCACAAGTAAAAATGTTGACATTCCAACAATTAGCTAATGTGATCGGTGGCGAAGAAACATTGGTTGCGGGAATCATGCTTTCCTTAGAGGGAGACATTGAAGGTTCTATGTTATTTATGCTTGGTTCGGAAGATGCACATCGTTTGGTGGAACAATTGCTTGGCATGAAGCCGCAAGCGGATGATACTTTTTCAGAAATGGAAATGTCAGCGTTGATGGAACTTGGTAATATTATTACCGGTGCTTACTTATCGGCGATTTCTAAAATGACAAATTTAACAATATCTCCGTCGGTTCCGTATTTATCTGTCGATATGGCGGGGGAAATTTTGAGAGTGCCCGCCATAGAGTTTGGAAAATTAGGTGATCAGGCACTTTTGATCGAGTCACGATTTCGAGACATGGATGTAGATATTAGTGGTTATTTTATTATGATTCCAACGCTGGATTCTTATGATTCTATCATGCGGGCATTAGGGATTAGTTGATAGAGATCAGCAGAGTAAGATTGTTGGAAAGGTATGGTTGCCACTATGGGAGAAATGATAAAAGTTGGAATGGCTGACTTAAATATATGTATAGCTCCGGATGCGTTGACAACGCTGGGACTGGGGTCTTGTGTTGGTGTGGCTTTGTACGATGCACAGATGCGGATTGCCGGGCTTGTACATATTATGCTTCCGGACAGCAGTAAAGTACGTCAAAATGAAAATAAGGCGAAATTTGCAGATACCGGCATTGAATTGCTGATCGAACGCATGAAAGAGAGAGGGGCTGCTGTTAATCGTCTAACAGCTAAAATTGCAGGAGGCGCGCAGATGTTTGCATTTAAGTCAGATAATGATATGCTGCGTGTTGGACAGCGGAACGTTGAAGCAGTTAAACAAAAGTTAGCACAATTAAATATTAAGATCCTGGCAGAGGATACCGGCTTGAATTACGGAAGAACAGTTGAGTTTTATCCGGCTAACGGTGATTTTGTAATTAAATCTGTTGGAAAACCGGTACAGACGATCTAGGGAAGGAGACTTTTTGGTGAAGGCAGAATTTATTCCAAAAGTGATCACATTACTGGCAGGTGCAGTAGTGTGTATTGTAGCTATTGTGAAACAGATGGATGTGACTTACAGCCTGGAAGTGCTGTTAGCGACATTGATCGTCTTTTATATTATTGGGATCATTGCACAAAAAATTATTTTGAAAGTGGAGCAGAGTAATCGCTTTATCCGAAGCAAACGTGATGAAGAATTGCGAGAGCAGGAAAAAGAGCAGCAAGAACAACAGGATGAGCAGAAACAAACAGGGGAACAGACTGATTCTGACCAGGAAGAACCATAAAATATTTTATAAACAGGAATGATGGTTAGTTGCAGGAGGGATGGAGTTACTCGATGGACGAGAAAAAAAGGATTGCCCTTTGGGAAGAATATGCCCGTACAAAGAGCAGCAAGATTCGCGAAAAACTAATTTTGGAATATGCCGGTTTGGTCAAGATTGTTGCCGGAAGACTGGGAATGTATTTGGGTTATACCGTAGAGTATGATGATTTGGTGGGATATGGTATCTTTGGTCTGATCGATGCGATCGACAAGTTTGAACTGTCCAAAGGTGTAAAATTCGAGACGTATGCCAGCCTTCGAATACGTGGTGCAATTATTGATCAGATCCGAAAGATGGATTGGATCCCGCGTACGATCCGTCAAAAACAAAAAAAGATAGAGACAGCCATGCAGGAGCTGGAGCGAGAGCTAGGACGAACACCTAACAGTGAGGAACTGGCGGAATATTTAGAGGTTACAGTAGAAGAAGTAGAACAGATGATCTCGCAGGCTAACTTATCCAGCTTGATTTCTTTGGATGAGTATTTAGAGCAGGGGAGTGATGTTCATACAGAACCTAGTGGACGCCCGAGGTTTGACCAGCCGGAACAGGTTGTAGATCGACAGGAAACAAAGCGTATTCTTGCAGAAGCGATTGATAAACTGACGGAAAAAGAGCAGAAAGTAATTGCGCTGTATTATTTTGAGGAGCTTACGCTCAAGGAGATCAGTAATGTGTTGGAGGTTTCGGAATCCAGAGTCTCACAATTACATACTAAAGCCTTAAAAAAGATGAAAGAACGCTTGGGAGACCAAATAGATCTGTTTGGAATAGGAAACATATAGACGAGGAGTACAGATCGGATTCGTCCATTTGTAGCCCTCGTTTTTCATTGCAGCAATAAAGACGATGTATTAATGGTACTTGAATCTGTTTTTGTGGTACAATGCCAAAACACAGAACGTCGTGGGCTGAGGAAGGAGTGTGAATATGAAAAGAAATGCATATTTTCGACTAATACACAAAGCAGATGGCATTTTTTTGCAGAGTTTTGCATCACAAGAAGGTGGAAAAGAGCTTTCTGTAGACGACGTGACCTGGTATTTAGATCAGAAAAAATACGCAGAAAATGTCTCTTCGGTGGAAGTTCAGGACTTTGTGCAGCGTTCAGTTATAGGTCAGACACTTTTGAAAGTATCGGACAATTCTGAGGCGTTGCCAGAGAATGAAATGGTACGTATTACAATAGATCCGCATAGTTATCTGGCAAAGATCCGATTGTATCCGTCCTCTGACAAAGGATCACGTCTGACCGAAGAAAATGTGTTATCTCTGCTTGCACAGAATGATGTGCATCACGGCATTTTAATGCAAAACCTTACATTGCTTCTTAAGGCAGAACTATACTGTACGGATGTATTGATCGCAAAAGCAGTGCTTCCGGTGCAGGGAAAGCGCGCTAGTATCACATATCATTTTGATGTACAGAAAACGAACACTCCAACGATGAAGGAAGATGGTTCGGTAGATTTTCATAGGCTGGATATGATCGAGCGTGTTGAAAAGGGACAGCTTCTTGCAACGTTGACGCCGGAAACAGCACCGATTCCGGGAACAGACGTTCGCGGAAATGTGATACAACCTGCAAAATTAACGCCAGTTGTACTCAAGCATGGTAAAAACATACACTTATCAGAAGATCAGTTGGAAATGTATGCGGATTGTGCCGGAAATGTTACACTGGTGAATGATACCGTGTTTGTTTCCAATATCTATGAAGTTCCGGCAGATGTCGGGACATCCACCGGAGATATTGATTATGATGGCAGCGTTGAGGTGAGGGGTAATGTGTTGACCGGTTACACGGTAAAAGCAGCCGGAGATATTACGGTAAATGGTGCGGTTGAGGGAGCAACTTTAATCAGTGGTGGTAAAATTGTTATAAAGCGTGGAATGCAAGGCATGGAAAAAGGCGTTATGAGGGCCGGGGGAGATATCATTTCTAATTTTATTGAAAGTTCCAAGGTACATGCAAGTGGAAGAATTATCACCGATGCGATCATGCACAGTGATGTGGCGGCTGCAGATGAAATTATTGTCGATGGCAAGCGTGGATTGATCGTCGGCGGAAAGATCCATTCGGGATTCAAGATCACGATGAAGACAGCAGGATCTACCATGGGGACCCAGACGGAACTGGAGATTGGAATAGATCCCACGCTTTTAGAGCGCTATCGATGTATTGAAAGGGATATGGAAAAAATTTCTGCAGAACGTGATACACTGCTGCAAAATATTGATATTCTCAAAAAACGCCTGAAATCTAACGGCAAGCTCGATGAGGATAAATTAACATTGTTAAAATCATCGGCAAAGCGTGTTCAGGAGATTGGACCACTGATTGCGCAGATGTCGGAGGAATACGATGAGCTGGAGAAAGAAATTGAATCCACACAAAATGGTGGACGTATTGTTATATCTGAAGTTGCATATCCTGGTGTGAAAATGACCATTGCAAATGTGTCCAGTTTCATCCATAATGAAACTAAACATAGCGCATTTGTCCGCGATGGAGCAGAAATACGCATACGTGCGATCTGATCTATCCGTCAAGTTTGTTTTTGTGAACAACACACAATGAAAAGGGATACCTGTAGCTTATTGCCTGCAGCTGGAAAGGATGAGTGATCATTATGTCATTAACACTTGATTATGTTTCGATGCCACCGAAATCACAAGAAATATCACAAATACAAAATGCAGAACAGATTCGTTACGAACATGGTCAGCAGGAGATGGCGGCGCAGTTCCAACAGTCAGTTAAGAATCAGTCGGAGCAGACGATACGCAGGGCTAAGGCGGAAAATGAGCCGAATCGTTATGATGATGAAGAGCGTAAGCGTAGACAGAAGCATTCGGGCAAACAAAAGAATAATTCGTCCGACAACAAGAAAGAAACGAAAAAAGAACCGCATTTTGACATGCGCATTTGAGAAGAAAGGTAGAAAAAGTAAAATGATTTTTTTGGAAATAGTAATGATCGTGATTGGACTTTGTGCTATTATTTATAGCACAAAAATTACGGATGGTGCGGAGAGTTCAGATATTAAAAGTGTTGTTGATTGGCAGGATCAGATGGAGCAGCTCCGTCATAAAATAGAACAGTTTAATGAAGAAATCACACGCAAACAGGAAGAGAAACTAGAGGATACATCGGAAAAAATGAATACGATCTCAAACGAAAAGATTATGGGGATCAGCGAATATTCAGATCAAGTGATTGATAAAATTGAGAAAAATCATGCAGAAGTTGTATTTTTGTATGATATGTTAAATGAGAAACAGGCAGAGATTCAAAAACTGATTCACGAAGCAGATTCCTCGAAAGTTCAGTTTCAGGATGAACTTGCAAAGTCTTATCAAAATGTGAAGGACATTGTGGATCCGGTAGTGGTAAGTGGAAAAGATGCAAAAAAGACCGGTAACGAACAGTCTGATAGTGATCTTTCAGAGGAAGATTATGATCTGCAAAAGCTGAGTGACAAAGAGAGACAGGCTTTTGACGAAGAATTTTCTATGCAGGAAGAAGAGAAAAAAGTTAATCATAATGAGGAGATACTCGCACTTCATGACAAGGGATATTCCATCTTAGAGATTTCTAAAATGTTAGAAATGGGACAGGGCGAGGTCAAATTTGTATTAGATATGTACGCATAGCATTGAGAGCGATCATGGAGGAAAAACAGATGAAACATAAAAAAACATTTTGGAGAGGTTTTGGATCCGGTGTCCTTTTCGCGGCAGTTATTTTGGGCATTTCGTGTTTGATCAGAACATCGGATGCGCAGGTGGTAGCTCGCGCAAAGAAACTTGGTATGGTCTATGAAACCTCTGATAGCAACGCATTGGCGTTAAAATCCAAAGATCAGGAGCAGAAAGCAACGAAAGAGCCGGAACAGACGGACGCTGCTGCAACGCAAAAGCCGGTGCAGAGCATAGAGCCGGCCGCTAGTGAAGATCCATCCAAAGTGCCAACGCCGGAACCATTGGGAGATTCAGGAAATGACACGCAAACCAAGAAAGCTTCAACTAAGAAATCTATTGACAATGATAAAACTATGCAGAATGAGAAAAAGAAGATGGAGAAAGAAGTCAAAAGTTCTGCTAAAAAGTTAAAGATCGTATCGGGTGATATGTCACAGACTGTTAGCAAAAAACTAGAGCGGCTTGGAATTATTGATGATGCCGAATCGTTTGATAATTACATGAATCGTAATGGATACAGTCAAAATATCACGGTGGGATCGTTTTCTATCTCGCCGGATGACACATATCGGGATATTGCAAAGAAGATTACTAAATAAATTTGCAGCAGACAGAAGATAAGATGTGTTCTCATGTATTATATAAATGCTATTGGATAACAGGAAGGTAGGATCAATATGAAATTTAGACCGTGTATAGATATTCACAATGGATCGGTTAAGCAGATTGTCGGCGGGACATTGAGTGACCGTGGAAATCAGGCAGAGGATAACTTTGTGTCTGAATACGATGCTGCCTTTTACGCCAATATGTATCGTGAAGATGGACTGACAGGGGGACACATTATTTTATTAAATAAAGCGGATAGTGAATATTATGAAGCAGATCTGGCACAGGCAAAAGAAGCATTGACAGCGTTTCCGAGGGGGCTGCAGATTGGCGGTGGTGTGAACTTACAAAATGCGGAGTCCTTTTTGGATATGCAGGCAAGTCATGTGATCGTTACGTCTTTTGTGTTTCGGGACGGCAGGATCGATTGGGATCATCTGAAACAATTAGTATCCCTGGTAGGACGAGAACATTTGGTGTTGGATCTTAGCTGCCGGTTTGTTCAAGATGACTATTATATTGTGACAGACCGTTGGCAGAAGGTTACAAAACAGCATTTTTCTGTCGAAACATTAGAAATGCTGTCGGAATATTGTGATGAATTTCTAGTGCATGCTGTTGATGTTGAAGGGAAAACTTCAGGAATTGAAAAGCAGGTGATCCAGCGAATGGGCCAATTTCAAGGGTGTCCAATGACGTATGCAGGTGGTATATACAGTCCGCAGGATTTACAGTATATTGCAAAAGCTGCGAATGAAACGGTGGATTATACTATCGGTAGCGCATTGGATCTGTTTGGAGGATCGATCGCCTATAAAAGCATTGTATCCGGTGAATTTACGGGTGCAATGTAACAATTTTGTAACAAATTTGTAAAACGACTTGCATTTTTCAGAAAACATGATATAATTGTTACATAAATGTTAAGAAATTGTATTAATTTCGCAACAAAATTTGCTGCTTTATAAGTGGCGGAATGGGGATTATTTATGTTTAAGAAATTTGCAATGTTTGTACTGATGATTGGAATGTTGTTCAGCTTCGGGCTCGTACAACAGACAACCGTTTCTGCTGACAGTGCAGTGACTGTTTCAGAAAATACAACAGAGAATAATACAGAGACAATGAGTGTGCCGGTCGTGTCCAGTGCTCCGGTTGCAACAAAGCAGCCTGTTGTTACGAAGACACCAGCAAGAACAAAGCAGGTAAAGAAAACAATCGCTAAGTCTAAGAAGACCAAAAAATCAAAAGTTAAGAAAAAACGAGCTAAGTACAAGAAATCAGACTTGAGACTTATGGCAAGTATTATTAACTGTGAAGCAGGCGGCGAAAGCTATCAGGGACAGGTTGCTGTTGGTATAGTTGTAATGAACCGCGTAAGATCTAAGCAGTTTCCAAATACCATTCGTAAAGTGATCTATCAGCGTGGACAGTTTTCACCGGTACGTAATGGTATGCTTCGCAAAAAATTAGCACAGTATGATGCCGGAAAGATTCGTTCCAGACAGTGGAAATCATGTATTAAGGCAGCGAAAACAGCTTTGAATGGTCAGACGATCGTCAAGATCAAAGGTAAGACACGTAGCATGAAAGGGGTTCGTTTCTTTAGTGTTGGACTTCCAAATGCAAAATTCCGCTTGGGTGGACATCGATTCAAATAAGAAGATGGATTAGGACAGCGTATGATGCAATACACTGTCCTTTTTAATTTTTAGAGGAAACTTTTCGATTCTTATAATCTAAAAAATACTCTGCGAGAATGCGATCACCGCACAGAGGAAGATTGCATAAGCTGAAGATAAGTCGGAGGTAGATATTATTTTACTTCTTGGAAAGAATGTGATATGATAGTAGGCAATGATAATATGGCTGTGTTAGCGAATGGTTAGATAAGCGGTGGTCATATGATAATTAAGGAGGAATGGATAAAAGTGAGTAACCCAGAGGATATCAAGGATGATCATGAAAAGGAAACAGTTGTTTCCCGTAATTTTATTGAAAATATAATTGATAAGGATTTAGAAGACGGCGTCTATAGCAAAATTGTGACGCGTTTTCCACCGGAGCCAAATGGTTATCTGCATATTGGACATGCGAAATCTATTATTTTGAATTCGGGTCTGGCAAAGGAATATGGCGGAGATTTTCATCTTCGATTTGACGACACCAATCCGATGAAAGAGAAAGCAGAATTTGTTGAGTCGATCATGGAAGATGTTCGCTGGATCTGTGGTGATCTGGATAAGGAAATGGTCTTTTTTGCATCCGACTATTTTGATCAGATGTATGAATGCGCAGTAAAGCTGATCAAAAAGGGAAAAGCATTTGTGTGTGATCTTAATGCTGAGCAGATGCGTGAATATCGTGGTACACTCAAAGAGGCCGGAAAGAATAGCCCATATCGAGATCGTTCTATTGAAGAGAATTTGGATCTGTTTGAACGTATGCGCAATGGTGAGTTTGAGGATGGATCATGTGTACTTCGTGCCAAGATTGATATGTCCTCTCCGAACATGAATATGCGTGATCCGGTTATTTATCGTGTGGCAAGAATGCATCATCATAATGCCGGAGACAAGTGGTGTATTTATCCGATGTATGATTTCGCACATCCGATCGAAGATGCGATCGAGGGTGTGACACATTCGATCTGCACGTTGGAATTTGAAGATCATAGACCGTTGTATGACTGGGTAGTTCGTGAATTGGAGTTTGAGAACCCACCAAAGCAGATTGAGTTTGCAAAATTATATTTGACGAATGTTGTAACCGGTAAGCGTTACATTAAGAAGTTAGTAGAAGATGGTATTGTAGATGGCTGGGATGATCCACGTCTCGTGTCGATCGCTGCGCTGCGCCGCCGTGGTTTTACACCGGAATCTATCCGTAATTTTATGGAGCTGTCTGGTGTATCAAAAGCACAGAGCTCCTCTGATTATGCCATGCTTGAGTATTGTATCCGGGAGGATCTTAAGATGAAACGTCCGCGTATGATGGCGGTTCTTGATCCGGTCAAGCTTGTTATTACAAATTATCCGGAAAATGAGATTGAATATCTGGACGTTGCCAACAATCAGGAAAATGAGGAAATGGGAACCCGTAAGGTGCCATTTGGACGCGAATTATATATTGATCGTGCTGATTTTATGATCGAACCGCCGAAAAAGTATTTCCGTTTGTATCCGGGCAATGAAGTTCGATTGATGAATGCATATTTTGTAACTTGTACCGATTATATTACAGATGATGACGGGAATGTGACAGAGATTCATTGTACGTATGATCCGGAGACTAAGAGCGGAAGCGGTTTTACGGGAAGAAAGGTAAAAGGAACCATTCAATGGGTATGTGCCGAGACAGCCGAGAGGGCAGAAGTTCGTTTATACGAAAATATTGTCGATGAGGAAAAGGGCGTGTACAATGAGGATGGAACCATAAATGTTAATCCAAACTCGTTGACAATACTTGAAAATTGCTATGTGGAGCCAGCGTTAGCAGAAGCAAAACCTATGGATAGTTTTCAGTTTGTGCGTCAGGGATATTTCTGTGTAGATTCCAAAGATTCTACGGAGGATCATCTCGTTTTTAACCGCATTGTATCGTTAAAGAGTTCATATCGTCCAAAATAAGGAGGCAAAAGCGACATGGGGTTATTTTCAGGTTTGGAAAAATTTGGCTTAGGTAAGCTGGAAAAAATGGATGTTTTCGAAGAAGAAAAGAAAAGAGATGCAGTCGAACATCCGAAACAGGATCAAAAGCCACAGATTCAAGAAGAAGATTTATTGTTTGATAAATCATTTACATGTCCGGTATGTGATGAGGAATTTCATTCAAAAATGGTGCGTACCGGTAAGGTAAAGTTATTGTCGGCGGACAGTGATCTGCGACCAAAATATCAGATGGTTGATTCGTTAAAATATGATGCATTAGTGTGTCCACACTGTGGCTATGCTGCATTAAGCAGATTCTTTAAGTTTATGCTTCCTGCACAGGCTAAGATGATTCGTGAAAACATCACGGCTAATTTTAAGGGAATCGACACATCGGCAAGTACATATTCTTACGATGACGCAATTATGAGACATCAGCTTGCACTTGCAAATGCTGTTGTCAAAAAGGCTAAGACAAGCGAAAAAGCATATACTTGTCTGAAAATGGCATGGCTTTACCGTGGCAAAGCAGAAAATCTTCCAAAAGATATTAAAGACTATCAGACACAGATCATAGAATTAAAAAAGCAGGAGCTAGAATTGCTCAAAAATGCTTGTGAAGGATTTAAATCTGCATACAGCAAGGAAACGTTTCCAATGTGCGGCATGGATGAGATCACGATGATGTATTTGATTGCAGATCTTTGTCGTAGAATTGGACATTTTGACGAATCAAAACGGTGGATTTCCAGTGTACTTACAAGCCGCGGCGCGAATGAGCGCATTAAGAACAAGGCGAGAGATCTTAAAGATATGGTTGAAAAGGATGTGGAACGCTTATCCAAAGTAAAACATTAAATTGTTTCATATTCGCAATGTTACATAAAAAAATGAGGACATCACGGAAAAACTGTGATGTCCTTTTTTTAGGGTATAGGAAAATGCTCGTAGCGCAGAGGGGTCACCTCAAAGCGCTGGCTTTGCTTTTTTATGCGTATATGTCGCAAATGATATGCAATGTTATCTGTCTGCTTGAAATAAAGCAGATTATTCTGCAATAATGGTATGATTTGTTTTTATAATACTTCTTGGTAGTGCATCTTTAGAATTTTTCCATGGTGCATTTTCGTTTCGATAATCAAATTTATCGGTAAACCACTCCAGATCATCTGTCACACGCTTCATATTATCCAAGTATAGGCGGTTGAGATCATCCAAAAAAGTATCTAATTTCCTACCGGACCATTTGGTGCAGGCTGCAGTGCGCAGATCTGCATAGTGCTTGGTACAAACACCCTTTCCCTGTTGAAAAACTGCCCGAAAATCTGAATCTTTATCATAACAGTAGAGTACAGTGTCAAGATAACGATCAAAGATTCGATGCATACGGTTACAGACATAGCAGGAATTTTCCAGCGTTTCTAAATACTCTGTCAGAGGATCGGTTTCTTTTTTTCCAAATAATCCTTTTTTAGGAGATGTTTGTGATTTTAGTAATGTTTCAATGCGATCATTTGTGCGTTTCATATGAGTATGAAGCATTAAAGCGAGCCCCAGACGATTCTGATATCCGTACATTTTTTGAATATGGTGGCTGCAAAATCCAGTTTCATTGGTTTCCATACGTACATCATCTTCCATATAGCTTGGTCCCATGACAAACTCAATGGATTCTTTTTCAAGATCTTCATATAATTTACAGACCGGGCATTCGCAGTCGGTGCGGAATGCATCTCCGACAGGAATCGTAAACAATTGTTCTTTCAAGTATTTTCCTCCATTCCTAACGCTGCGCTCTTTTACTGTGTCTGATCGTACGGCGTTATTTTCTTTTTCTTATATTTTACAGGAATTGCGGGAAAAAGAAAAGGGAAAGTAAGAAAATACAAAAAGTGAGAAAATAAGAGAATAAGAAAGAAAATAAAAGAATAATATGAAAATAGACAAAAATACAGAAACGCTCTATATTGCATATCCAAAGAAAATGAAATATATTATGCATATGGTTAGCACTCGAATATAGTGAGTGCTAGTAACAGGAAATTAAAAAGGAGGTTTTTAGAATGAAGTTAGCACCTTTAGGAGACAGAGTCGTATTAAAGCAGCTCGAAGCAGAGGAGACAACAAAATCAGGAATTGTATTACCGGGTAACGCACAGGAGAAACCACAGCAGGCGGAGATCATTGCAGTTGGACCTGGCGGAATTGTAGATGGTAAAGAGGTTGAGATGCAGGTTGCAGTTGGTGATAAAGTAATTTATTCCAAGTACGCCGGCACAGAAGTAAAATTAGACGGCGAAGAGTTTATTGTAGTTCGTCAGAATGATATTGTAGCAAAAGTAGTTGATTAAGGAGGAATCTAAAATGGCAAAAGAGATTAAATTTGGTGCAGATGCCAGAGCCGCATTGGAAGCGGGCGTAAATAAATTAGCAGATACTGTTAAAGTTACATTGGGACCAAAAGGAAGAAACGTTGTTCTAGACAAATCTTTTGGGGCTCCATTGATCACAAACGATGGTGTTACGATCGCAAAAGATATTGAGTTAGAAGATGGTTTTGAAAATATGGGAGCACAGCTTGTAAAAGAGGTTGCTACTAAGACAAATGATGTTGCCGGAGATGGTACTACAACAGCTACCGTACTTGCACAGGCAATGATCAACGAAGGAATGAAGAACTTAGCAGCAGGTGCTAATCCGATCATTCTTCGCAAAGGAATGAAGCAGGCTTGTGATTGTGCAGTAGATGCGATCGCACAGATGAGTTCTAAAGTAACCGGTAAAGATCAGATTGCAAGAGTTGCAGCAATTTCTGCAGGAGATGATTCTGTTGGAGAGATGGTTGCAGATGCAATGGAAAAGGTTTCTAACGATGGAGTTATTACAATCGAAGAGTCTAAGACCATGAAGACAGAACTTGACCTCGTAGAAGGTATGCAATTTGATCGTGGTTATGTTTCCGCATATATGGCAACAGATATGGATAAGATGGAAGCAAATCTTGATAATCCATATATTTTGATCACAGATAAGAAGATCTCCAATATTCAGGAAATCTTGCCACTTTTGGAAGAGTCTATGCAGGCTGGTGCCAAATTATTGATCATTGCAGAGGATGTAGAGGGCGAGGCATTGACAACCTTAGTTCTGAACCGTCTGCGTGGTACATTAAATGTTGTTGCAGTTAAGGCTCCTGGTTATGGTGACCGCAGAAAAGCAATGCTTGAGGATATTGCTATTTTGACAGGTGGTACTGTGATTTCCGAGGAAGTTGGATTGGAATTAAAAGATACCACATTAGCACAGTGCGGTCGTGCAAAATCTGTAAAAGTTCAGAAAGAGAATACTGTTATCGTTGATGGTGAAGGCGATAAGGCAGCGATTGAGGCAAGAGTATCTCAGATCCGTGCACAGATTGAGGAGACAACATCTGATTTTGACCGTGAGAAATTGCAGGAGAGACTTGCAAAACTTGCCGGCGGTGTTGCAGTTGTTCGTGTTGGTGCAGCTACAGAAACAGAGATGCAGGAAGCAAAGCTTCGTATGGAAGATGCTTTAGCAGCAACAAAAGCAGCTGTTGAAGAAGGTATCATTTCCGGTGGTGGATCTGCATACATTCATGCATCTAAGAAGGTTGCAGCTATGGCAGCTAACTTGGAAGGAGATGAAAAGACCGGTGCCAACATTATCTTGAAAGCACTGGAAGCTCCGCTTACAACAATTGCATACAATGCAGGTTTGGAAGGTGCTGTTATTATCAACAAAGTACGTGAATCTGACGAAGGTGTTGGTTTCAACGCATTGACAGAAGAGTATGTTGACATGGTTAAGGCTGGTATCGTAGATCCTGCTAAAGTTACAAGAAGTGCATTACAGAACGCAACAAGTGTTGCATCTACCCTTCTTACAACAGAATCTGTAGTATCAACGATCAAAGAGGATGTTCCAGCAATGCCGGCAGGAGGAGCAGGCGGAATGGGTATGATGTAATCCGGATCCTTCAAAGTATATCGTTGTAGTATATAGAGCATAATTTATGTTCTGAATAGGCTGCTCTTTTGCAGATCCCAAAGGATTGCAAAAGAGCAGTTATTTTTTCAATATACAGAGAAATCAGGGGTATATTATTTTTTCAAGGGACACTCTTGAGAAAATAATGTAAATTTGTTACAATATTATTGTACCGAACGTAGAATGGAGATTGAGATATGGAACCATTATATTCAGAGACCTATTTAGAGGCCATGATGCCGAAGGAACGCAGACAGAAGCGTAACCTGATGATTGCAATATGTATCATTTTGCCTATTGTTGATCTATTGGTGTTGCATAGTGCGCTGCTTCTTTTTTTTGTTGTAGTAATTGATGCGGTAATGATCGTACTCCTGCCTAAGAAACAGACTGCGTATGAGTATGTGTTTGTAGACGGACAGATTGATTTTGATGCAATATATGGTGGTGAGCAGCGTGTCAATATACAGAAGATTGATTTAGAAAAGGTTGATATTGTGGCACCGGAACAGTCACATGCTTTAGATTCGTATCAGCAGATCCCGTTAAAGGACTGCTCTTCCGGATTTGACAAGGACAGGCATTATATAGCGGTATACCGTGGAGATGATGGAAACAGTGTACGGGTACGTTTCACGCCGGATGAAACACTTTTGAACAATATGAAAGCAAAAGCAAGAAGTAAAATCCAGAGTTGACAAACGTAATGGAATGGCGTATACTTTTCAAAATATTTTAAAGAATAAACATGCATAAGGAGGAAAACAAAAATGGGTACGATAATCGGTGATGGCGTAACCTTTGACGACGTATTATTAGTTCCACAGTATTCGGAGGTAATTCCGAATCAGGTATCATTGAAGACAAATTTGACCAAGAAGATTCAGTTGAACATTCCTATGATGAGTGCGGGAATGGATACGGTAACAGAGTATCGCATGGCAATTGCGATGGCAAGACAGGGTGGTATTGGAATTATTCACAAGAATATGTCTATTGAGGCACAGGCTGATGAGGTAGACAAAGTAAAACGTTCGGAGAATGGTGTTATCACAGATCCATTTTATTTATCTCCAGAGCATACATTGGAAGATGCTAACCGTTTAATGGCAAAATTTCGTATTTCCGGTGTACCGATCACAGAGGGTAAGAAATTAGTTGGTATTATTACAAACCGCGATCTTAAGTTCGAGACAGATTATACGAAGAAGATCAGTGAAGTTATGACTTCAGAAGGTTTGATCACTGCAGAGCAGGGAATTACGTTAGAGGAAGCTAAGAAGATCCTGGGAGCTTCCCGCAAAGAAAAGCTTCCATTGGTAGATAAAGAGGGCAATCTGACAGGACTTATCACGATCAAGGATATAGAGAAGCAGATCAAATATCCGTTGGCAGCCAAAGACTCTCAGGGACGTCTTCTTTGTGGTGCTGCAGTTGGTATTACAGCAAACGTATTAGATCGTGTAGCTGCTTTGGTAGAAAAGCATGTTGACTGTATCGTGTTGGATTCTGCACATGGACATAGTGCAAACGTGCTTCGTTGTGTCAAGATGATCCGTGAAGCTTATCCGGATCTTCAGATCATTGCCGGTAATGTGGCAACGGCTGAGGGAACAGAAGCTTTGATCAAAGCCGGTGCTGACTGTGTTAAGATTGGAATAGGACCGGGATCTATTTGTACAACACGTGTTGTAGCAGGTATTGGTGTACCACAGATGACAGCGATCATGAATGCTTATGAGGCAGCTAAAAAGTATGATGTGCCGATCATTGCAGATGGCGGTATCAAGTATTCCGGAGATATGACAAAGGCCTTGGCAGCCGGAGCGAGTGTCTGCATGATGGGAAGTATCTTTGCAGGATGTGACGAAAGCCCTGGAACATTCGAGCTGTTCCAAGGACGTAAATATAAAGTTTATCGTGGAATGGGATCTATTGCAGCAATGGAGAATGGTAGTAAAGACCGCTATTTCCAGACAGATGCTAAGAAACTTGTTCCAGAAGGTGTAGAAGGACGTGTGGCATACAAAGGAACTGTGGAGGACACCGTATTCCAGTTGATCGGTGGTATCCGGTCAGGTATGGGTTACTGTGGAGCACAGGATATTCCTACATTGCAGGAAACATCTCAGTTTGTTAAGATTTCCGCTGCTTCTTTGAAAGAGAGTCATCCACATGACATTCACATTACAAAGGAAGCACCAAACTATAGCATTGAAGGAAATTAAGAAGTGAATGACCGATGAAGAAATGGACTGCAAGGCAAAAATTACAAATGAAGCGTCAGATTGCGCTGATCAGTGCTGTCACATTAGTTGTGCTGTTACTGCTTACAGGCAGTTTGACGGCCTACCGGTCGATTCGGGCAGAGCAATGGAGAAAGCAGGAAGAGAAAGAAAGACAGGCGTTGTTTGTCAAGGTTACCAAGCCGGAAATACGTCCTGCGCTTCTTACTCCTAATAAAAATTCCAGACCACAGACTAAGCTAAAAAAAGTCAATGGAATCGTTGTTCATTATACAGCGAATCCCGGTACTGATGCGATGGCAAACCGTAATTATTTCGAAAGTCGAAAGGACAAGCCGGATCAGACAAAATATAAAGTGAGCAGTCATTTTATCATTGGTTTGGATGGGACAATCGTACAGTGCATTCCGCTGGATGAGATTTCTTATGCATCAAATGATCGCAATAAAGATACGGTTTCTATTGAATGTTGTCATCCAAATAAATCCGGCAAGTTTTCTGCGGCTACACAGACCGCTTTGATCCAGTTGTGTGCCTGGTTATGCGGAAACTATGGGATGGATACGTCTGATATTATCAGGCATTATGATGTGACAGGAAAGATGTGCCCGAAATATTATGTGAAACATAAAGATGCATGGACCACCCTTAAAAAGAATATTTCTATAGAACTTTCGCGGTATTCAAAAAAGGAAACCGAGAAGTAACATATGAATGATATTGTATAAAACAGAGAATAATCACACGTTATTCTCTGTTTTTTTGTAATATTTATCAATAGATTTTTTTTGGTTATACGATATAATTATTAATAATATGGGATATAAAAATACGTATGTAAGCTGTTTGGAATGGAGGGAAAATGACCAGAACAGCGAAAATAATGGTTATAATGTTTTTTTGCCTGACCGGACTGCTTACGGTTGAGCAGAAAGCGGCATCTGCACAAAGCGCATTGGAAAAGAATGTCATTTACGGTCAGGACAAGATAGGAACGTATCAAAATGAATTGGAACAATCAGCAGATCCATCTGTATCGGTTGTTGGTGTGAAAGTGCGATTAAAGCAATCGCTTGGTTATGATGTCATTACCTATGCTGCAGATACTTGGAACAAAACTGCAGATGGTACGTGGAAGTATATTGGAACAGAAGTGGACGGAGAGCAGGGACAGTTTGGTTCGATGGTGCATTCTTATTCTTCAATTAATATATTGGGGTATACCTCTCCACGTTTTGGCATTATTACGGGTATGATGCGTAATTATATGTCTAAGAAATTGCCGGAAGAGTATTCGGTTGTTACACGTAAAATCGTACGAGGTACAGAAACTTCAAGGACGACGCAGTATTCTTTTCAAACACAAGAGCAGTTAGCAAAACAGAAGGATTCTCTGCTGCATGCACTTCGGGGGAATGGAGAGCTGATTTCTGTATGCGAACATGTAGCAACAGGCACTTCTTATGAATACACGATCTATCCGGCACAAACAATTGATGTTTCTCAAAAGAAGATTGCTATCAATACGGGCAGTTGCACCGTTGAGCAGGTTGGTACAGCATATTTTGATGGTTCTCATTATTATTTGTATAAACTGCCAAAACTGTGTGCACCAACAGGATATACGATGGATCTGGAAGGCTGGTATGACCAAAAGCAGGGGGGAACAAAATACGAAGAGGGTTCTTTGCTGCCTATGAATAAGACACTCTATGCCAGATACACGTTGACAAAAAATAAGTATTCCGTGATATGTATTGATAAGATACGGGATAGTAAGGGCATTGAGCTTGGGAGAACAGAATGGATGCAGGAATATGCCACGACAGCAGACGGTGCGTCCAGAGGAAGTGTGCCGTTACCGGATACATATTACGAGGGTGTACGTTATATTGGTGCAACGAGACAGTCAGTCGGTGCGGCACAGACAATTGTTTATCGTTTTTTTGATTATGCCGATTATGCAGTGACAGTTGTAGATGTTGTAAAATCAACGGCAGCAAAAGATGTTGTTTTAGGTTCGCATCAGATACAGTGTCCTTATCAGAAATTTATTTCCGGAGGAGAACTGGTGGGCGATAATACCGAAGAAGGAGCGTATTATTTGGGATATGTATATCGTTCGGATACCTCAGATCGTGTTTTGACAAAGGGAACGACGGTCTATCGGTATTTTAGTCCGATCACGTATGATGTGTTATTTGATGGTAATGGAGCGACAGAAGGAGAAATGGAACCGATGCAGGGATGCCGGTATGGTTTGACTTATACGTTGCCGTTGAATTCTTTCAAACGGAATATTAAAGTTCGTTTTGATCTGCAAGCAGAAGATGCTGTATTTGGAGACGATGAGATATCTATTGCATGTCCTTTTGAGGGGTGGTCAGACAAAGAAGATGGTTCTGTACTGTTTCAAAATGGAGCATCATTTTTAAATCTTTTGGATTGTTCCGGGACAAAACAATGGTATGCACATTGGGGCGAAGCTGCTTATACCGTGCAAAAGATGCCAAATCGCATGGGATATCAATTCGCAGGATGGTCTACAGATCCCAATGCGGTGCAGGGACAGTCTGCGTTTTCATTTTCTGAAGATGCAACATTGTATGCAATCTGGAAAGCAGATGTTGTAGAGTATCATGTTGAATATTACAAAGAAAAACTCGATGGACTTTTTGAAAAAGCAGCTTCGTATGCTTTTCATGGTTATACCGGTAAAGAGATTTCTGTTGAGAATGTAGAGCAATTATATCCCGGATACTATATTGATGCGACATCGTCGACATTATCCGGACGTATTAAAGGAGACGGAAGTCTTGTGCTGTCCGTATATTATCGTCGTAATTCCTATTCACTGCAGTTTCATTTGGAAGGTGGAAGCCTGCCGGCAGAATACAGGGAATTGAAAGGGAAATATGAAGAGACGATCACAATTCCTAAGGAAACACCGAAGAAAGAGCGTTGCGAATTTTTAGGATGGACAGCAGATCGCGGTAGTACACAAATATACATCAAGGCAGGAGAAACGTATCATATACCAAATCATGATCAGATTTTGTATGCGGTATGGAAACCGGATAGTTATAAGGTTAAGTATATGTTGGACGATCATTCCAATGAAGTTGTTATAGAAAAAGAATATGCATATGATGAAGAATTGGATATGCCGGAATGTACCAGTGACAAGAAAGGGTATCAGTTTGTTGGCTGGAAATTTATGGATAGAGAAGATGCAGGCTGTTACCAGGCGGGAGATCGATTAGAAAGCCTTTATCGGGTTAAAGATGAGGTGATCCGAATGTATGCTGTTTGGAGACCGGTACAAGGTAATATTATATTCGATGCCAATTTTGAGGAGGAAGAAGATGCAGTAAGCGGAACGATGAATCCCATTTTTTACCAATATGAAAGTGAATGCTTGATTCCAGACAATAAATATAAGTTGGCAGGTTATACGTTCGCGGGTTGGAGTATGAAGCGTGATGGAAGTGGCAAACGTTATCATACCGGAGATGACCTTAAGAATGTATTTGATACAGAAGGAGATCATACGTTATATGGAGTGTGGAAAACAGCAACCGATACACCGTTTCGGATTCGGGTATGTAAAACAAATGTTGCAGGCGACAAAGAAATCGAAGAAGTGCTTCATCTGCAGGGAGAGACTAATTGTTCGGTCAGACAGGCTTTGTTTGACTTTTATGAAATGGATTCACTGGAGAAAGTATTTCATGGATTTAAGGTGGTTGATAGTAATGCTCTTAATACAACAATCCGACGGGATGGTTCCACAGAGGTGACCATTCATCTCCAAAGAAAAACATATCGTGTTATTGTTATGTCTGAAACTGAGAAACCATATTATGAGAAAGAGTGTATTTATGAAGAGGAGATTACTCTTCCTACAGAACTGGAAGGTGTAGGAAATGTTGCCAGATATTCCAGTGAAAACGGTATGAATTATTCTGGAGATCTCCCTTTTTCTGTGATGGATGATATGACACTAGTTCCTCAACATAGTATATGTTATTGGTTAGATGGTCAGATTGAAGAACAATTTGTAACTCACGGCAAAGAAACAGAAGCGTTCACTCCGGAAGAAAAAGGATATTGCTTTGATGGCTGGTATACATCAAAAGAACTAGATGCGAGATTCTGTGATGCGGGAGAACGAATTTCTGTATCTGAAAATATGACGTTGTATGGAAAATGGACCACCAATAAAAAGAGTTATACGATCACATATGATTTTGGAGATTACGATGATATTATTGCATTGGAAGAGTTGACGCCATGTTATACATATGGCGGGACAGTTCTGCTGCCGACAGCAGTGCAATTAGATATACCGGATCGTTATGAGTTTGTCGGATGGTACGAAAAGGGAGATGAGACACATAAAATAATCCGCCGTATAATCGGTTCTATGTACGGAGACAAAACATTTTGTCTATATTTACGTGAACGGACAGTTTTGCCAACGCCAACACTTCCATCAGCTTCTGAGATTCCGTCACCAAGTGTAGAGCCGATGGATCCTTCGACAACAGACGATCCGTCATCAAGTGATACACCGTTAGACCCATCTGTATCTGCTGCACCAATGCCAAGTAATGTTCCAAACAATTCAGCATCGAATCCGCCTCAGACACCGAATAAAACAATTATTCAGAATCCTCTTCAAGGATCGGATAAGAAGTTAGGAAAGGCGCAAAATGATACCTTTACCGTACGTAAGATCACGTATCGGGTTTTATCGGTGAAGAAGAAGACAGTAACGGTTACCGGAGCAGATAAATCTATATCGGTGTTGCGTATTCCGGCTAGTGTCACAAAGAATCGTGTGAAGTACCGTGTTGTGAAAGTCTCTTCCAAAGCTTTTTATAAACACAATAATCTTCGAAAAGTGATCATTGGTAAATATGTTACAGCTATCGGAAATAAAGCATTTGCTTATAACCGAAAGCTAAAATTTGCCTCATTGGGCAGATCGGTGACGAAGATCGGTACAAAATCTTTTTATGGAAATAAAAAGTTAAAGAAACTGGTGATTTCCGGTAAAAAATTGCGCACAGTTGGAACAAAAGCCTTTTCATCTGGCAAATCCGGAAAGATTATTGTTAAAGCGGTGAAAGGAAAACAGAAAAAATATTGTCGTTTATTGCGGAAAGCGGGCATGAAAAGTAAGATTCGAGTCTTGTGATCAAAGACAAAAAGTAAGATTCGGTTTTAAGGATTAAAAGTGTTGCAGATTAAAATTTAAGTTTAATAAGCCGGATCGGTCTTGATACATGGAGTAGTATAGTGAGAAAATAGGAACGAAAAAATAGTAGTAAGAAAACTGCAACGAAAAACGGAGAAAAACCATCCACACCATTGATGGTTTTTCTCCGTAATATTTCTAAAAAGAATTATGCAATTTTATTTACTGCAATTGTTAAGCGAGAGATTTTTCTGGAAGCATTCTTCTGATGATAAACACCTTTGCTTGCAGCTTTATTAATCTCAGAAATTGCAGCCGTTAAAGCTGTTGTTGCTGCAGCCTTATCGTTAGCAGCGATTGCAGCATCTACCTTTTTGATAGCAGTCTTAACTTTGGAGCGGATTGCTTTGTTACGCTCAGCATTTCTGCGCTCAACTAATATTCTCTTCTTTGCTGATTTAATGTTAGCCATTTCTTTTACACCTCCCAATCGTGAAATCTTTGTGTTTCATCAAACCGGACACGGTCGGCTTTGAGTAAACATACTCATATATAATAAAGAATATAGCAAGGAATGTCAATACATAAATTTCAAAAAAGTGGAAAAATTAAGAATAACTCAAACTTCCGGTATGGAAAGTTTGAGTAAGAATAATTATAGCATTGTTGTGAGGAGGAATGGTGTTGGATAACAGGGTAATGGAGAAACATACGGATCTGGCGATTGAAGTTCGAGAAAGTTTTCCGGAAGATTCCGTGGAGATTGATGGGGTATGCTTGGAAAAGCATACTTTGGCTGGTGGAGAACTTTTGGTGACACGTGTCATTATTAAAGATCAGCATGGGGCAGAACAAATGGGAAAACCGGTTGGAGATTATTTTACGCTGGAGTTTCAATCCTTGGAAGCACAGGAGACGATCCAAAAAGAAATATATAAAATTTTAGATTGTCTGCTGCCGGTGAAAGATCATTTATCAGTGTTAGTGACCGGTTTAGGAAATCGTTTCGCAACTCCGGATGCACTCGGCCCTTATGTTGTAGAACACATTCAAGTAAATCGTCATCTGGAAACAGACCCTGCTGTTATGTTCAGTGCAGTGATTCCAGGGGTTATGGCACAGACCGGAATTGAGAGTGGTGAAATACTAGGTGGTATTATTAACACGGTCAAACCTGATGTGCTGCTTGTCGTTGATGCTCTGGCCACCAGCAGCGTGCGTAGATTATGCCACACGATACAGATTACGGACACCGGAATTTCGCCGGGAGCAGGTATTGGAAATCATCGTTTTCCGGTAAATCAGGAGACAATGGGAATACCTGTAATCGCAATTGGTGTACCTACGGTGGTTGATGCTAATACTATTGTTATTAACACAATGGAAGAATTTCTCCAAAAAGAAGGTCTGGCTGAGCAGGATATAGATACGTTTCTAAGGGATATTAGTAAACAGTCCATTCAAGATCTTTTTGTTACACCTAAAGATATTGAAATGCAGATCCGTGAGATCGGAAAGCTGATCGCCGGAGGGATTGATCAATTCCAGTCGGGGATGGAATAGTTTCTTATGTTGCATCATAAGCTAGGATAGAAACCCTTGGAAACTTGCATAGAAAAGAGGAAACATGGATCGGACGAGTTGGCAGACCATTAAATGCGGGATTAAACTTACCATACTTTTGTCGATTCTGCTTTGGAGCGGGATTTTGGTCGTTGGACTGCATAGACAGTATCAATTGCTTGCCAAAGCTAAGGATCAGGTGGAAAAGGATTTAGTTGGATTTGGCTTTTCCAGCAGTAAGATGGCCGAAAAACAGTCCGGTAGTTCGCTGCTTACAGGACAGACGGCGCTATTACACTATCTGCAGGATCAAAGGAATGGAGAGGATAATGCGGCAACAGTGGCAGCATGGAAACAGCAAAAAGCGGGGAAAAGCTCATTAGTTAAGATGAAAAATACGAAGACATCATCACAGAAAATATCTGCGTCCAAAGCCGGTGCCACAGGGAAAGTATTATATGTATTTAATAATAAAAGCAATGACATTACAAAGTATAACAGAGCAGTCTCACCGTCAAGGCAGACTGCCGTCAATAGTACATCAAAAGCACCAAAACGCAGGGAAGTACAAAAGAAAGAGTTGTTCACTGCTTATAAGGGAAACAAAACGTCAGAACAAAAAAAGGTTTCTAAACTATACCAAAATATGGACATGAAGTATCTGTTGAAGAATTTTTATATTATCGATTCTTCGACTTCCGTAGATAAGAAGATATTTCAACCAAAAACACTATTAAAGATGTCGATGCAAATAAAGAAAAAAAAGACACCACAAATATTGATCTATCATACGCATGCGGCATCGGAACGATTTGCAAATAGCCGTGCAAATAAAGATGAAGACAGCATTGTGGGCGTGGGGGAAGAGCTGGCACAGATATTAACGCGTAAATACGGATATCATGTGATTCATGATGAAACAAAATATGATATGGTGAAAGGAAGTATTGATCGCAATAAGGCGTATAATCAGTCTGGCGAAGGAGTGAAGAGATTGCTTCAAAAATACCCGGATATACAGGTGATCATTGATCTTCACCGGGATGGTGTGGGCAATAAAGTGCACAGATTAACGTCTATTAGAGGAAAACGCACCGCACAGGTCATGTTTTTTAATGGATTGTCCCGTAATCAAAAGGGAAACATCGCATATTTACATAATGATAATCTACAGGCAAATCTAGCCTTTAGTCTTCAAATGAAGATTGCCTGCATGAAAACATACCCGGGTTTTGCAAAGCCGATCTATCTGAAAAATTATCGCTACAATCTACATATGAAGCAGCGATCTCTATTGATAGAGCTTGGTAATGAAAATAATACCGTGGAAGAAGCCAAAAATGCAATGACACCGTTAGCAGATGTGCTGCATCAGGTGCTTTCCGGAAAAAACAAATAACGGTTCCCATTTTTTGACAGAGAAAACGGTATTTTCACTAATTTATGGGTACAAAAGGAAATGGCAGCCGCTTTTTGCAATTTTGTTTGCGGGAAACAGGGTAACTGTGCTATACTTTATGCGCAAAAGAAAATACAGAAAGCATATGTTACAAAGCTTTCCGGCAGAATGGAGATAATAATGGAGAGAACGAATCAATCACATATTAGAAATTTTTGTATCGTTGCGCATATCGATCATGGGAAAAGCACATTGGCGGACCGGATTATTGAGCGTACAGGACTTTTGACCAGCCGAGAGATGCAGGCTCAGGTGTTAGACAATATGGATCTGGAGCGGGAGCGTGGAATTACGATCAAGGCACAGACGGTTCGCATTGTTTATAAGGCGAAAAATGGCGAGGAGTATATTTTTAACTTGATCGATACACCGGGACATGTAGATTTTAATTACGAAGTTTCACGTAGTCTTGCGGCATGCGAAGGTGCGATCTTAATCGTGGATGCAGCGCAGGGAATTGAGGCGCAGACGCTTGCTAACTGTTATTTGGCACTGGATCATGACCTGGAGATCATGCCGGTCATTAATAAAATTGATCTGCCGAGTGCAGAACCGGAGCGGGTAAAAGAAGAAATTGAAGATATTATTGGTTTGGATGCATCAGATGCACCATTGATCTCAGCAAAAATGGGAACGAATATCGATGAAGTGCTGGAGCAGATCATTTCAAAGATCCCTGCACCGAATGGTGATCCGGACGCTCCATTACAGGCTTTGATCTTTGACTCTATTTATGATGCATATAAAGGTGTTATTATTTTTTGCCGCATTTTTGATGGAACCGTTCGAAAAGGGCAGCAGATATTAATGATGGCAACAGGTGCCAAGGCAGAAGTGGTAGAAGTTGGTATTTTTGGTGCCGGTCAGTTTATCCCAACAGACGAATTGTCGGCGGGAATGGTTGGATACATTACAGCCAGTCTGAAAAATGTACAGGATACAAGAGTGGGCGATACGGTTACGCTTGCCAGTGACCCTTGCAAAGAGGCGCTTCCGGGATATAAAAAGGTTCAGCCAATGGTTTATTGCGGACTTTACCCATCCGATGGAGCGAAATACCCGGATCTTCGGGATGCTCTAGAGAAACTTCAGCTTAACGATGCTGCATTGCAATTTGAAGCAGAGACTTCCGTGGCATTGGGATTTGGATTCCGCTGTGGATTTTTAGGACTGTTACATTTGGAAATTGTACAGGAACGTTTGGAACGTGAATATAATCTGGACCTTGTGACGACAGCACCGGGTGTTATCTATCACGTATATAAAACCAATGGCGAGATGATCGAAGTGACCAATCCGTCTAATCTCCCGGATCCTTCTGAGATTGAACATATGGAGGAACCGGTTGTGACAGCAGAGATCATGGTTACGACAGAATATGTTGGAGCGATCATGAATCTTTGTCAGGAACGTCGAGGTGTTTATCTTGGAATGGAATATTTGGAGGAGACTCGTGCGGTCTTAAAATATGAGCTGCCGTTAAACGAGATTATTTATGATTTCTTTGACGCACTGAAATCCCGTTCCAGAGGCTATGCATCGTTAGATTATGAAATGAAGGGATATGTTCCGTCGAACCTAGTGAAGTTAGATATTTTGATCAATCGCGAGGAAATTGATGCGCTATCCTTTATTTTGCATGCAGATACGGCATATGAACGCGGCCGTAAAATGTGCGAAAAACTCAAAAAAGAGATTCCGAGACAGTTGTTTGAAATTCCAATTCAGGCGGCGATCGGCAGCAAGATCATTGCCAGAGAGACGGTAAAGGCGATGCGTAAGGACGTATTGGCAAAATGTTATGGTGGTGATATTTCCCGTAAGAGAAAGCTGTTAGAGAAACAGAAAGAGGGAAAGAAGAGAATGCGTCAGTTTGGCAATGTAGAAATTCCGCAGCAGGCATTTATGAGTGTTTTGAAATTGGATGAAGAATAAATTCGAACCGGCATATTTTGTGGTGTGTACTGTGAGAGCATAGGAGAACATTATGACAAAGAAAAAAGTAGCGATATATCTACATATACCGTTTTGTGTACAGAAATGCTACTATTGTGATTTTTTGTCGGCACCGGCAGAGGAACGGATCAAAACGCTATATGTAGAGGCGTTGCTTCGTGAATGCGAATACTGGAAAGAGCGGATATCTGATTATGAAGTAACGAGTTTGTTTGTGGGTGGAGGAACACCGACAAGCCTTTCTGTCGGGCAATTACAGACGCTGCAAAAGGCGGTTATGAGCTTGTATCAGCCGGATAAGACTCGCAATGTTGAATTTACGGTGGAGATGAATCCGGGAACAGTGGATGCAGACAAGCTTAGTGTACTAAAGGAGATGGGAGTAAACCGGGTAAGTGTGGGCTTACAGTCTGCGGATGACGCAGAATTGCAGCGGCTAGGCAGGATACATTCGTTTGCAGATTTTTTGCGGACCGTAGATTTGCTGCACAAGGCTTCCTTAACAAATTTTAATGTTGATATCATGGCTGCGCTTCCGGGGCAGAATATAGCAAGTTACCGCAGGACACTGCAGGCGGTCACGGCCGTTTCTCCGGCACATATATCAGCATATAGTTTGATCTTGGAAGAGGGGACAGCCTTTTTTGCACAGGCTAAAAAAGGTCTTTTGGACTTGCCGGATGAAGATACCGAGCGCAAAATGGACGAAATAACGGAGGAATATCTGGCTGATTGCGGTTATCACAGATATGAAATCTCGAATTATGCGAAGAACGGCCAAGAATGTGTACACAACACAACCTATTGGCGTATGGGGGATTATTTAGGTTTAGGGCTTGGAGCATCGTCTTATTTTGAAGGGGCAAGATTTCAAAATGAAACAGAGTTGTCCGTCTACCTGCAGGAATTGCCGCAAGATCATTCCGGTTTACGACATGTTGTGACGAAAAAAGAGCAAATGGAAGAATTTGTATTTTTGGGACTTCGAATGACTTCCGGGATTTCGTTGACAGAATACAATAAGCGGTTTAGCACTGATTTTCGGAAACAATACCAAACGGTTCTGCCGATGCTTTTGGAAAATAACCTATTGGCAGAAAATGAGAATCGTGATAGAATCTATCTGACAAAGCGGGGACGGGATGTCAGCAATGCAGTGCTGGCGGAGTTTTTGCTAGAGGAAGAATAACAGTTATGACTGAATGAGAAAGGCATGGTGTAGAAATGGCAAAAGTAGGAATTTTAATGGGTAGTGATTCAGATCTTGAGATTATGAGCAAAGCTGCAAAAATGTTGGAAGATTTCGGAATCGATTATGAGATGAATGTTATCTCAGCACATCGAGAGCCGGATGTTTTTGTAGAATATGCAAAAACTGCAAAAGATAGAGGCATTGATGTTATTATTGCAGGTGCTGGTGGAGCAGCGCATCTTCCGGGAATGTGTGCAGCGATCTTTCCACTTCCGGTCATCGGCGTTCCGATTCATACAAAATCACTCGGTGGAGTAGATTCTCTGTACTCTATTGTACAGATGCCTTCTGGAATACCGGTTGCAACGGTTGCTATCAATGGAGCAGCAAATGCAGCAATTTTGGCAGCAAAGATGTTATCAATCTCAGATACTGCGTTGCAGGATAAACTGGCTGCTTATAAAGAAGGCTTAAAGGATCAGGTGGTTGCCAAAGATGAAAAATTAAATAAACTTGGTTATGCAGCTTATTTGGAGCAGATGTAAGCGATGGAACCCATTGTGGTCGGCGGCTATCTGCTGCTTATGAACATAGTCGGATTATATGTGATGTATTCTGACAAGAGGCGAGCGATCAAGCATCGTTTCCGTATCCCGGAACGCACGTTATTCATTGTGAGTCTGCTTGGAGGGAGTATCGGAACATGGGCGGGAATGTATTTGTTTCGCCACAAGACAAAACATTGGTATTTTGTTGTAGGAATGCCTTTGATCTTGTTGTGTCAGTGCGTGGGTGCAGTATATTATCTGTTCCTCTAATAGGATCTTGAAGTCTCTTGTCAAAAGGATGGCAAATAAGAAATTTTGCTTGTTTATCCGGATGGCAGGAGACTTTACTTTTTAGGAGCTACGTGCTAAAATATGCTCTGAATGAGTAGCACAGACAATCGCGGCTGCAAGTGCCGAAAGGCCGCAGGTGAGGAAAGTCCGGGCTTCATAGGGCAGGATGCCGGATAACGTCCGGTGGAGGCGACTCCCAGGCAAGTGCAACAGAAAATAACCGCCTTTATAGGTAAGGGTGAAACGGCGAGGTAAGAGCTCACCGCATTTTTGGTAACAAAAATGGCAGATGTAAACCCCATCCGAAGCAAGACCGAACAGGGATGATACGGCGGCCCGTCGTGTTCCGGGTAGGTTGCTTGAACCTGTTGGCAACAGCAGGTCTAGATAGATGATTGTCAAATACAGAACTCGGCTTATCGTGCTGCTCATTATTTCAAATAGAGTCGAACGGGGAAGATGCCTGTAAGCTGCAGGATTCGTGCTGCGGACTTTGAAGCGCAGACCATAATAGACAGATAAACGGAGGATATCATGCCACTTACACCAATGATGCAGAAATATATGGAAACCAAAGAAGAATACAAAGATTGTATTCTCTTTTATCGTTTAGGGGATTTTTATGAGATGTTTTTTGAAGATGCCAAGACCTGTTCGCAAGAATTAGATCTGACATTAACCGGCAAAAGCTGTGGCCTAGAGGAACGCGCTCCTATGTGTGGTGTTCCTTTTCATTCTGCAGATATTTATATTGACAAATTGGTGGGCAAGGGCTATAAAGTGGCGATTTGTGAACAGGTGGAGGATCCGAAGTTAGCCAAAGGTTTGGTCAAACGTGAGGTGATCCGCGTGGCAACGCCAGGAACGAATTTGAATACTAATACACTGGATGAGTCGAGAAATAATTATCTGATGTGTATTGTATATACGACCAATGCGTATGGTGTTTCGTATGTAGATGTTACAACCGGAGATTATTACGTGACAGAGTTTGATACAGAAAATAAACTGTTGGATGAGATTGGTAAGACGATGCCGTCGGAGATCATCTGCAACGATAGTTTTGTGGTATCCGGTATTGATCTTGAAGATCTGCGGGGGCGACTCGGAATAACCGTGTCAGCGATCGATCACTGGTATTTTGATGAGGACGGCTGCCGCAGAGCGCTGCAGGAACATTTTGGTGTCAGCACTTTAAGTGGATTGGGATTAGATGATTATTCAATTGGAATCGTTGCCGCAGGCGCAGTTATGCAGTATCTGACGGAGACGCAGAAAATTTCTTTGGATCATATTCGAACGATCAAACCATATGCAGCCAACCAGTTTATGTTACTGGACCGTGCCACCAGAAGAAATCTCGAACTTTGTGAAACAATGCGCGAGAAAGCGAAGCGCGGATCTTTGTTTTGGGTATTGGATAAGACGAAAACGGCTATGGGTGCACGTTTGTTAAGAAATTCGATCGAACAGCCATTGGTCGATCCGGAGGAGATTGACCGTCGGTTAGACATGGTAGAAGAATTAAATGAAAATATTATAAACCGCGAAGAATTGCGGGAGTATCTGGCACCAATCTATGATCTGGAGCGTTTGATCAGTAAGATAAGTTACCGTAGTGCAAATCCAAGAGATCTTGTTGCATTTCGGCAGTCGCTTTCCATGCTTCCGTCGATTAAATATATTTTAACGACGTTTGAGCATTCACACCTAAAACAGTACGGTGAGGAGTTGGACGATCTTAAAGATATCTGTAATCTGATACAGGCGGCTATAGAGGATGAACCTCCGCTTGCTATGCGGGAGGGAGGTATCATTCGTGAGGGTTACAACGAGGAAATTGATAAGTTACGGGCAGCTAAACGAGATGGCAAGGAGTGGCTCAGTGAACTGCAGGAGACAGAAAAAGAGCGCACAGGTATCAAAAACTTGCGGATCAAATTCAATAAAGTGTTTGGATACTATTTAGAGGTAACTAATTCTTATAAGGAGCTGGTTCCGGAGGAATGGACCAGAAAGCAGACGCTTGCTAATGCCGAGCGCTACACGACGCCCAAGTTAAAAGAACTGGAAGATATGATCTTAGGCGCAGAAGATAAATTAAATAATCTGGAATATGATGTATTTAATGAGGTGAGAGAACGTATTTATGCGGAAATCGGAAGGGTGCAGTTCGCTGCTAAGATTGTTGCGGCTGTCGACATGTTTACTTCATTAGCTCTTGTTGCAGAGCAAAATCAATATGTCCGTCCGGTGATCAGCCGTTCAGGGGCAATATCTATTAAGAATGGAAGACATCCGGTGGTGGAAAAAATGATTCCAAATGACATGTTTGTGGCCAATGATACGGAACTGGACGAGAAAAAGCACCGCATTGCCATAATTACCGGCCCGAATATGGCGGGTAAATCAACTTATATGCGACAGACAGCGCTTATTGTTTTAATGGCACAGATCGGATCTTTCGTACCGGCAAGTTCTGCCAAAATAGGTGTAGTAGACCGTATATTTACCCGTGTCGGGGCTTCGGACGATCTGGCGAGTGGTCAGAGTACCTTTATGGTAGAGATGACAGAGGTAGCCAATATACTGCGTAATGCGACGAAAGAGAGTTTGATCATTTTGGATGAAATTGGCCGTGGAACAAGCACGTTTGACGGCTTAAGCATTGCGTGGGCAGTGATCGAACATATTGCCAATACCAAACTTCTCGGTGCTAAAACATTGTTTGCAACGCATTATCATGAATTGACAGAATTAGAGGGAAAACTGGCGAGTGTAGATAATTATTGCATTGCCGTTAAGGAACAGGGAGAGGATATTGTATTCTTACGTAAAATTGTAAAAGGGGGTGCAGATCGCAGCTATGGTATTCAGGTAGCAAAACTTGCGGGGGTGCCGGAGACGGTGCTTCGCCGTGCCAGGGAACTGGTGAAGCAGTTGTCGGATAATGATATTACAGCAAAGGCAAAAGAGATCGAGGTAGAGACGGAGGAGCTGCCGGAGTATCCATATGGCGTGGAACAGCAGACAGCCCATAAACATAAACGCAAAAAGAAAGAGAACATGGAACAGATTTCTTTGTTTGATGCCTCTAATACTAATATCAAAATGGATGATATTATTTTGGAACTGCATGATCTGGATCTGTCCGAGATAACGCCGATTGATGCGATGAACATATTGTATCGTATGCAAATGAAGTTGAAGGAAAGAATGTGAGGTACTTATGCCGAAAATTCATGTATTAGATCAAAATACGATCAATCAGATCGCTGCCGGGGAAGTGATAGAACGGCCGATGGCAGTGGTAAAAGAATTGGTTGAAAATGCGATTGATGCGCAGGCAAATGCGATTACGGTCGAGGTGAAGGATGGCGGAAAAGAGTTGATCCGTATCACTGATAATGGAACCGGAATTGCCAAAGAGGATATTGTGCTTGCCTTTACGCCGCATGCGACCAGTAAGATCAAGGGTGTTGAAGATCTTTTGGGAGTTTCCAGTCTAGGATTTCGCGGTGAAGCGCTGGCCAGCGTGGCAGCAGTCTCGCAGTTAGAGATGGTGACTAAGACAAAAGAAGCATTAATGGGAAATCGATATGTGATACAGGGTGGTGAAGAGAAAACGCTAGAAGCAGTTGGCTGTCCGGAAGGGACAACGTTTTTGATTCGCAATTTGTTTTATAATACGCCGGCCAGACTGAAATTTTTGAAATCATCGCCGACAGAGACCAGTTATATCAGTACGGTATTAGAGCGTCTTGCTTTGTCTCATCCGGAAGTGGCGTTTCGTTTTATTGCCCAGAATCAGACCAAACTCAGCACGCCGGGTAATGGCAAATTAAAAGATGTGATCTACCATATTTATGGGCGGGATATCGCATCAAATCTCTTGGAAGTGCATAGGGAAGAAGTGTTTTGTGAAGTTGAAGGATTCCTTGGTAAGCCTGTTATTTCCAGAGGAAACCGTAATTATATGAATTACTTTATTAATGGACGATTTATTCAGAGCAAAGTGATACATCGCGCGATTGAGGAGGCGTATGCACCGTATTCAATGCAGCATCGCTATCCATTTACAGCTCTGCATTTTACAATAGATCCGGCTTATATTGATGTGAATGTGCATCCTCAGAAGATGGAGATTCGTTTTACCAGAGAAAAAGAAATTTTTCAGAGCGTGTTTCATGCAGTTTCAGAGGGGCTTAAGCAAAGGGAATTTATTCCGGAGGTTTCTTTAGTTACTGAAAAAAGTAAAGTATCAAATAGCGAACGTGGCGCAGAATTTTTTGAAAAAAAACGCAGGCAGGAAGAAAAAGTGCAGGTTGGCGTAATTGCTTCCGACGAACGGGGATCCAAACAAAACGCAATAGGTGCGGATCTGGCAGAAAGAGAAAAGAAAGAAGCGGAACAGTTAGGAATCATGCATGCTCAAAAAATTGTGAGCGAACCGATATCGCAGCAATCTGTTGAAAAATCCGAGAGTGTGCCGAATCTTCAGGCGGTTCTTCGTGAGGAGGCACCGGTCTATTCTGCGGAGCAACGATCCAAGGACGATCCACAGGTCTCTGTGACAGCAACGGAATCTGAAAAACAGACCGACGAAAAGCCACAGGCCCCTGCGGTGGAAGCGGCGGCAACGATCGAAAATGTCAAGCAGGCAAGCATGTTTGAAGAGCAGGGAGCATTAGAAGATCAAGCACTGCGGGAACTTCGCATTGTTGGACAGGTATTTCAGACCTACTGGATATTACAGTATGAAGATGCGATGTATTTGGTAGATCAGCATGCGGCGCATGAAAAAGTGTTATACGAACGCTTTATGAAACAACTCCAAGAGAAACAGCCGATGATCCAAATGGTGCAGCCACCGATGATCTTAAGCTTGTCGATGCAGGAAGAGCAGGCATTAAAGGAGCATCAGGAATTGTTCCGTGAGCTTGGTTTTGAAATCGAATCTTTTGGTGGAAGAGAATATGCAATCAGCGGCATACCGGCACATTTGCCATCAATAGAAGTTCAGGCATTGTTTGTAGAAGCTTTGGCGCTTTGTGGAAGGCAGCGTGGTGTCGACACCCCGGAAATCCTGCTTGACAAAATAGCATCCATGTCCTGCAAGGCGGCTGTAAAAGGAAATAACGAACTGGATTTTAGGCAGGCAGAAGAGCTGATGAGAGAGCTAATGTCTTTGGATAATCCATATCATTGTCCGCATGGCAGACCGACGATGATACGAATGACCAAAAGAGAACTCGAAAAGAAGTTTAAACGAATCGTCTGATCTTTTGATCTGACAAGTTGGAGGAAAAAGAATGACAGCGAAGGACAACACAGGCACAAAAAGACCGCTTATTATATTGACAGGACCGACCGCGGTTGGCAAAACAGCATTATCGATCGGTCTTGCCAAAGCAATACAGGGTGAAATTATATCTGCAGATTCGATGCAGGTTTATCGCGGAATGGATATTGGCACGGCGAAGATCACAAAGGAACAGATGGATGGAGTACCGCACCATTTGATCGACATTATGGATCCCTCAGACAGCTTTCATGTGATGGCATTTCAACAGAAATGCAAAGAGGCAATGGAAGATATTTATGCCAGACATAAGATCCCGATATTAGTGGGTGGTACCGGATTTTATATTCAATCTGTATTGTATGATATATCTTTTACGGAAACAGATACGGACATAGAGTATCGTCAAGAACTGCAAAAGATTGCAGAAGAACAGGGGGGTTATGTGCTGCATGCCAGATTGGCCAAAATCGATCCGGAGGCCGCGGACGAGATTCATCCTAACAACGTGAAACGTGTGATACGTGCGCTGGAATTTAATCATCAGACGGGGGAAAAGATATCAATACATAATGAACAGGAGCGGCAAAGAAAATCACCGTATCAGTTTCGATATTACGTACTCAGTCTGCCACGGGAAATCTTATATGATCGTATCAATCGCAGAGTTGATGTGATGCGGCGGGACGGTTTAGTGGACGAAGTGAAAGGATTATTGCAGCAAGGGATCACTCCGAATATGGTTTCGATGCAGGGACTTGGTTATAAAGAAATTATTGATGCACTGCAGGGGAGCTGTTCTTTTGAGGAAGCATTTGAACGGATCAAGCGTGAAACCAGACATTTTGCAAAGCGTCAGTTTACCTGGTTTCGGCGTGAACGGGATGTAACTTGGATTGATAAAGAAACGTATGAAAATGAAGATGCTATTTTGCAATATATGATAGAGGATCTGAAGAACGCTCATATTTTGCCGGCAGATCAGTAACAGCGTTTTAATATTCGAATTAAATATATAGGCTTAAGAAAGGAACATGCAATTACAATGGATACAATGAATTTACTGAAAAAAAGTTATATGGACGCGGGGATTTCTCCAGAGGTCTATGATTACTGTCACGGGATCAGCAGCAGAATGAAAGATCGTTTTGCGCAGATCGATCAAGTGGCGGAACTAAATCAGATCAAGGTGCTTCGAGCAATGCAGAAAAACAGAGTGAGTGCTGCCTGCTTTGAGTCATCAACAGGGTATGGTTATGATGATCTTGGCCGTGAGACCTTAGAAGCAGTTTATGCAGATGTTTTTCGGGCAGAATCTGCATTGGTACGTCCACAGCTTACTTGTGGAACACATGCGCTTACGGTGGCATTGTCGGCAATGCTTCGTCCGGGCGATGAACTTCTTTCACCGGTGGGCAGACCCTATGATACATTGGAGGGCGTGATCGGGACCAGAGAAGTGAATCCACCGGGATCTCTCAAAGAATTTGGTATATCCTATCGACAGGTAGATCTGCTGCCGGATGGAAGCTTTGATTTTGAAAGGATCAAGGCAGCGTTACGGGATAATACAAAGTTAGTCACTATTCAGCGTTCCAAGGGATATGATCCGAGACCGACACTTTCTGTGGAACGCATTGGCGAATTGATCGCATTTATTAAATCCATTAAACCGGATGTTATCTGTATGGTTGACAACTGCTATGGAGAATTCGTCGAAACGATAGAACCAACTGAGGTCGGTGCTGATCTCTGTGTAGGATCTCTGATCAAGAATCCTGGTGGCGGACTGGCTCCGATCGGCGGATATATTGTCGGTAAAGAAAAGTTAGTGGATCTTTGTGCGTATCGGTTGACTGCACCGGGACTTGGCAAAGAGGTCGGTGCGACGTTGGGGGTAAATCAAGCATTTTTTCAAGGATTTTTCTTGGCACCAACGGTAACGGCAGGCGCATTAAAAGGCGCGATTTTTGCGGCAAATGTATATGAAGGATTAGGTTTCCCGGTTGTCCCGGATGGCACAGAGAGCCGTCATGATATCATTCAAGCGGTTACACTTGGATCTCCGGAAGCAGTTATTGCTTTTTGCAAAGGGATACAAGCCGGCTCTCCGGTTGACAGCCATGTGGCACCGGAGCCGTATGCTATGCCCGGCTATCATAGTGATGTTATTATGGCGGCAGGTGCATTTGTACAGGGTTCTTCGATCGAGCTTAGCGCAGATGGGCCGATCGAACCGCCGTATGCGGTCTATTTCCAAGGGGGGCTTACATGGTATCATGCTCGTTTTGGCATTACAATGTCTTTACAGTACCTTGTACAGGAAAACCTTGTGAAATTACCATAAAAGACAGGTTTAGTTCTGATCCTGCATAGGATTTGGCGTCGAAAATTCACGAAAAAGTCATTTCTTTTTTGAGGTATGCTTCTATACAAAGAAAATAATTTATGCTAAGATGAAGAGTGTGCAAAGGAGAGCCTTCTGACAACAGGAGGTACTATGGGAAAAACAATACAAACCATGAAAGAATTGCCGGCTTCGGAACGACCATACGAAAAATGTGTTATGTATGGTCCACAAGTGTTGTCGGATGCGGAACTATTGGCAGTCATTATTCGAACCGGCTGTGGTGGAATGAGGTCTACGGAATTGGCCCAGAAAGTGTTGCAGCATATTCCTGGAAAAAGGATTGGCGGACTATTTCAGATGTCGCAGGAACAACTGCAGGAATTGGAAGGAATCGGGAGAGTCAAAGCGATACAGCTGCGTTGCCTGACTGAGATCACAAAACGCATGATGAGATCGTTAGACGGCGAAGAAATCCTGCTTTGTGATAATCCTGCCATAGTAGCAAGAGCATATTTATCGATGCGTTTTTTGGAGACGGAGCAGGTTCGGCTTTTGATCTTAGATGGGAAAAATGCGGTGCAGGATGATTTGGAATTATCCAATGGGTCATTTAACGCATCACTAGCAGCTCCACGTGAGATCTTTTACAATGCGCTAAAGCACAAGGCGGTCAGTATTTTACTGTTACATAATCATCCGTCTGGAGATCCGACACCGAGCAAAGACGATATTATTTTGACAAAACGAATCATAGAAACGGGAAATCTGATTGGTATCCCGCTGGTTGATCATATTATCATAGGGGACAACCGCTATGTTAGTTTCCGCGAGAGCGGATATATGGACAAACCCGTTTAAGGGATGGGAAGGAGAGAATTTCCATGGCACAAAAGACATATGGTATTGATTTTGGAACCGGTACCATCAAAATCTATAAAAAAGGAAATGGCATTGTAATATTAGAACGCAATGTAGTCTCTACTGTTGGCAAAGAGAATAAGCCAATCGCCATTGGCGAAACAGCTTATGAAATGTATGAAAAAGAACCGCCAAGCATTCATGTTTCTTTTCCACTGCAGCATGGCGTGATCGCACATATGCAGGATATGATCGCCTTGTGGAATTACATGAACTATTCTTTGTCCGGTAAAAAGAAGATCAAAGGCTGTGAGTATTATCTGGCAGTTCCGGCTGATATCACGGAAGTTGAGAAACAGGCATATTCCCAGATCATTTCCCGCGGTGAAACGAAACCAAAGAAAGTTTTTTTAGTAGATAAACCGGTTGCTAATGCATTTGGACTTGGTTTGGATGTAGAGAAGCTGCGTGGGGCAATGATCATCGATGTAGGTGCTGACACAACAGAAATTTCGGTACTTTCTCTAGGTGGAATTGTAGTCAGTAAGCTTTTGCCGTCCGGTGGAAATGAATTGGATATGCTTATTCGAAGTTATGTGCGCAAGGAATACAACTTTTTGATCGGCTGTAAGACTGCAGAGCAAGCCAAAAAAGAGCTGATCGCCGCGACAACACTGGATCGCTCCATGAAGTTGGTAGGCAGAGATGTTGTGAAGGGACTTCCTGGTGAGATTACGCTTACGAGTGCAGAGGTTGCACCACTTGCAACTACGTTTTTTGAGACGATCATAACGCAGGCGCGTTCCATTATGGAACATACACCTCCGGAAATATCCATGGACATAAAGGAACGTGGCATTTATTTGACAGGAGGCTCCTCTGAGATTCATGGATTGGCGGCAATGCTTCAGACAAAAACCGGAGTGGCTGTCAATATCTCGGACAAACCGCAGGAAACGGCAGTGTCCGGTTTGGGGTATTTTGCAGAGCATAGCAAACAGGCAGCAAAATATGTAACGCTTATGAAATAAGAATGCAGTTTGAGGAAGGATCAGAAAATGCGTAAAAAAACGAAAATTACCATTGACCCTAAATATATATTAGCAGTGATCGCAGTGGTCAGTATTTTGATGATTGTTGTTTCATTTCGTTTCAATGACAAAATGGCACCGGTACAGTCAGCAGTTGGCGGTGTGATCACACCGATGCAGAGGGGTATTAATACGATAGGACGTAAGATTGCTAAACAGACAAAGCATATTACCACAATGAATAAACTGTTGAAACAAAATGATGCTTTGAAAAAAAAATTAGATGAAATGTCAGCAGAAAACCGCTTGCTGCAACAGGATAAGTATGAGCTGGAAGATTTCCGTAAGCTGTACAAGTTAGACGAGCAGTATGCAAGTTATCCGAAAGTAGCTGCAAGAGTTATCAGTAGTGATCCTGATAATTGGTACAACACTTTTATTATTGATAAAGGATCGGAAGATGGACTGGCCGTTAATATGAATGTAATGGCAGGAGACGGACTGGTTGGGATCATTACAGATGTTAAAAAGTCGTATTCTACTGTTCGTTCGATCATTGATGATGACAGTAACGTATATGGTACCTTTTTAAAAACATCAGATAGCTGCATTGTAAGCGGAAATCTGCAGTTAATGAATGATGGTGTGATAGAGGTTAGTAGTATATCCGGCAATGCTAAGATCGAAGATGGTTATGAAGTTGTCACATCTCAGATCAGTGATAAATATCTTTCAGGAATCCTGATCGGATACGTGCATGATCTGAAAAAAGATGTATCCAATTTGACACAGACGGCATATCTGACGCCTGCAGCAGATTTTCGCAAATTGGATATGGTGCTGGTTATTACTAAAGTGAAAAATTCAGACGAATTAAAGGAGATGTTGAATTGAGGCGTTACATAACAATATTTATGCTGCTTATCATAAATTTCTTGCTGCAAACAACCGTTTTTCGTTATATAGAGATCGCACATATGGTGCCAAATCTGATCTTGGTAGTGACTGTTGCTGCAGGATTATTATATGGACGAAAGTGCGGTATATTCGCCGGAGTGATCAGCGGATTGCTTACTGATGCCTTATACGGCAGTGTGATCGGTATCGGAATATTGATCTATTCTGTTGTTGGATATTTGTGTGGTGCTGCCAGCAAATTGTACTTTGAGGAGGATCTGACTGTACCTATTGTTGCCATTGCCGGCAGCGATGTCATATACGGTGTGTTATATTATGCCTGTAATTTTATGTTACGCGGCAGATTAAACATACTTTTCTATGTGAAAAGTGTGATATTGCCGGAGATGATCTATACGGTCATTTTAGGTGCGGTGTTATTCCGCATTATTCATAAGCTGGATGCCAAGATCAATCCGCCGGTAGAAGTATTGTTGAAACCAAAGAAGCCTTTTGAGGGATAGAAAGAGAGGTAGCATCATGTTAGATACCATAAAACGATATTTAAAGGTGTTTTTTTCAGTGCGCCTGCTGCCTGTTTTAGTGGTATACATATTATTGTTTGCCTTGTTGATCAATCGCATGTTTCAGCTTCAGATTGTGAAAGGGGATGAATATGAGAAGGAATCCCAGCAACAGGCAACAAAAACACGCGAGATTAAAGCAACACGTGGAAATATCTATGATTGTAATGGAAAGTTATTGGCCTATAATGCACTATCGCATAACGTGATCTTTGAGGAAAATGATAAGACCAAAGGTCTGTCGTCCAAAGATAAAAATGCAATGATCTACCGTTTGATCCAATTAATTGAGAAAAATGATGGTACATTATCCGTAGAATTTTATATTCATAAAAACAAGAAAGGCAACTTAGAATACACATTATCCGGAAACGCTTTGCTTCGTTTCAAAAAAGAAATCTTTTCCGCTAAAAGGGTGGAAGAGCTTACACAGGAGCAGCGTGATATGTCTGCCAGGGAGTTATTTGAGTATCTTCGTTATGATGAGGGATCGAACAGCCCAAAGTTTTTGATCGATAAAAAATATGATGAAGATACTGCATTAAAAATTATGGCTGTACGATATGCAATGTTTATGAATCGCTATAAAATGTATGAAACGATCACATTGGCAAACGATGTCGATGATGTTACTGTTGCAGCGATCAAAGAAAACAGTGCTGATCTTCCCGGCGTAAATATTTCAGATGATACAACACGTGTATACAAAGATAGCAAATATTTTGCACATATATTAGGCTATACCGGAGCTGTGACAACGGAGCGACTGGAGGAATTAAAGCAGAAAGACCCAAATACAGATTATACGACATCTGATCAGATTGGTATCTCCGGTCTTGAGAGTAGTTGTGAAAATTATCTCAAGGGCAAAAAAGGCAGTGAAACTTTGTCGATCAATAGTGGAACAAGCCGTGTACTGGATGTGACGAAAAAATCAGATCCTGTTGCGGGAAATAATTTGTATCTTACGATTGATGCAAAGCTTCAGAAGGAGTGTTACAATCTCTTGGAGGAGCATATTGCCGGAATTTTGTTATCAAAGATCAGCAATGGATCTGATGCAGGAAGTCGTGGCCGCAGTGCTTCTGAAATTCGAATCCCAATTTATGATGTATACAATGCATTGATCCAGAATAATGTGATCGATGTCACCAGATTCACAGAGAAAGATGCGTCTGATCTGGAAAAAGCAATATATAAAAAATATAAGACAAAATCCAAACGTATTATGAGCAGATTAAAGACATATTTGGCAGCGGACAGCAAAAAAACTTACAAACAGCTTCCGGAAGGCATGCAGGATTTCGTTTCATATTTTTATACTGCGTTGAAGAATGAGGGGACTGTTTTGACGGATGACATAGATACGTCAGATGATACCTATAAAAAGTACCAAAATGGGAAGATTAGTCTCAGTCAATATTTGCAGTATGCAATTTCTGCCAATTGGATTGATCTGAGTGTGCTAAAGATTGGTGATTCCTATTACAGTACGGAAGAAATATACAAAAAATTGGTCGATTATGGATTAAAACTGTTGGAAGATGATACAACATACAGTAAGATGGTATACAGTTATTTGATCTATCATTATGAAATATCAGGGCAGGACTGCTGCCTGCTGTTATTTGATCAAGGTGATATCAAATACAATGCTCAGGAATACAGTAAGGTTAAGCATGGTATTACATCGCCGTATTCTTTCTTGACCGGTAAGATCCGTAAACTGGAGATTACGCCGGGACAGCTTGGCCTGGATCCGTGTTCGGGTTCCATCGTTGTAACAGATACTAAGACTGGTGATGTAAAGGCTATGGTTTCTTATCCGAGTTACGATAATAATAAGATGGCAAATCAGGTTGATTCGGATTATTTTTATTCATATTTAACACAGAATACTTCATCTCCGCTGATGAACCGACCAACACAGCAAAAGATCGCACCGGGATCTACCTTTAAGGTCGTATCTTCTGTAGCGGGATTAGAAGAAGGAGTGATCAGTACCGGAACAATGATCCATGATAATGTTACGTTTGATAAGATCACACCGTCTCCAAAATGTTGGAGTACGGCAGGTCATGGAAGCATTAACGTATCTGGTGCGTTGGAAGTGTCTTGTAACTACTTTTTCTATACCGTAGGATATAAACTGAGCGGTCTTACACACGGGCAGGTAAATAATGCGCGCGGTTTATCGCGGCTAAAAAAATATGCGGATATGTTTGGATTGACAGATAAATCCGGTGTCGAACTTCCGGAAAGTGAGCCGAACTTCTCCAAGACAGATGCTGTGCGTTCCGCAATTGGACAGGCAACACATAGTTATGCGCCGATCCAGTTATCCCGTTATGTTACAACGGTTGCCAACAGTGGTACCTGCTATGATCTGACCTTGATCGATCAGGTAAAGGATGTCAATGGCAATGTGATACTGGATAATCATGCAAAGGTTCGTAATAAGGTGAATATTGCTAACTCGACATGGAAAGCAGTTCATAACGGAATGTATCGAGTGGTCAATGGAAGCAGAAGCTCCATTGGATCTATGTTCAGCGGAATGAAAGTAAAGATCGCCGGCAAGACAGGAACGGCTCAGCAGAGTAAATTGCATGCTAACCATGCATATTTTGTCTCTTATGCACCGTACAAGAATCCTGAAATATCTGTAACTTGCGTAATACCTAACGGTTTTACATCATCCAATGCTGCACAGACGGCAAGAGATGTTTATAAATATTACTTTAGTAAGAACAAAAAGAAAGTATCCGGTAAGATTAAAATGCCGGAATCCAATACAACGCATACGGATTAATCTATCGTATGAGGAATGGAGGAGATCTATGAGTGAATTAGTAGCAATGAAAGGCACCAAGTCAGGCATTGTTATTGTACTGAACGAGGAAGCTGCGTTTGAAGAACTTAAGCAGGCGGTCAGCGAGAAATTTAAGGAGTCAGCAGCCTTTTGGGGAGAAGCGACGAAAGCAGTATCTTTTCAAGGGAAAAAGCTGAGCGATGATGAGAAGATGCAGCTGGTAGACTGTATTCAGGAAAATTGCCATTTACTGATTCCGTGTATCATGGAAGAGGACGAGGCTTTGGAGACAGCATTTCAAAATAGCATAGAAAACAGACAGGAAGAGATTGACTACAGTACAGGACAGTTTTTCAAAGGAAATCTTCGCTCCGGACAGGTGTTGGATGTGGAAACCAGCATTATCATCATTGGAGATGTCAAAGCAGGGGCAAAAGTAGTTTCTAAGGGGAATGTGATCATTCTTGGATCCTTAAAGGGCAATGTATATGCAGGATCTTCCGGAAATACGAATGCGTTTGTTGTTGCACTGGATATGGATCCGGTGCAGATCCGTATCGCAGATACGATTGCACGTTCCTCGGATAAGCCAAGAAAGAAGAAAGAAAAAGAAACCAAGATTGCATTTTGGGAAGATGGAAATATTTATATTGAACCATTGGATAAAGATGTGATGGGGGATATTCGATTGTAATTTCGTGATTTTTCACGAAAAAAGTGGATTTCCTTATCGCTTTTTGGTACAATATAATTTGCGGGATTGTGTCAGCATACGGGCATGATCCGGAATTATAGAAGTAATAGAGTAATCAAGACAGAGTGGCGTATGCAGAAATGAGGTAAACAATGGGTGAAGTAATCGTAATTACATCCGGTAAAGGTGGTGTAGGTAAGACAACAACTACGGCAAATGTCGGAACCGGTCTTGCTATGTTGGGCAAAAAAGTAGTATTGATCGATACGGATATAGGGCTTCGTAACTTAGATGTAGTTATGGGACTGGAAAACCGTATTGTGTATAATCTGGTTGATGTTGTTGAGAACAACTGCCGTATTAAGCAGGCGTTGATCAAAGACAAGCGCTATCCAAATCTTTACCTGCTGCCATCCGCACAGACTAAGGATAAAACAGCTGTTACACCAGAGCAGATGAAAAAACTTGCGGACGATCTGAAAGAAGAATTTGATTACATATTAATGGATTGCCCGGCGGGTATAGAGCAGGGATTTAAAAATGCGATTGCAGGAGCAGACCGTGCATTGGTTGTAACGACACCGGAGGTGTCTGCTGTCCGTGATGCAGATCGTATCATTGGTCTGTTAGAAGCAAATGAGATTGGATCTACTCACTTGGTAGTTAACCGTTTGCGTACCGATATGGTCAAAGAGGGAAATATGATGTCAAGCGAAGATGTTGTTGAAATCCTGGCTGTTGATCTGATCGGCGTTGTGCCGGATGATGAAAATATTGTTATTTCAACCAATCAAGGTGAGCCGCTCGTTGGTAAAGACTGTCAGGCAGGACAGGCATATATGAATATTTGTCATCGTATTTTGGGCGAGGAAGTGCCTTACTTGAATCTGGAAGCAACTAATGGATTGTTCCAAAAGTTAAAGGCAATTTTTAAGAAATAATATTACTGCGCATATAGCGTATGGAGGAGAAGATATGAGTATTTTTTCAAATTTTTTTAAGAGTTCCGGTTCGAGCAGTGATATTGCTAAGAATCGACTAAAAGTTGCCATTACTTCTGATCGCGCTGTTTGCTCTCCAGAGTTAATGGATCAGATGAAAAATGACATCATTCAGGTGATATCCAAATACTTGGATATTGATACGGATGAGCTGGATATCAAAATGGCAAAAACAGAAGTTGGGTCAGAGACAGTCAATGCATTGTTGGCTAATATTCCGATCAAAGGATCCAGAAATTTCCGTAAGTAAAGAATCTGAATAGGTTCGGCTGCGGATAAACTATTGACACAAAATTGAAACATGCTGGGTAAATGGGGATGAATTTAAGATGATAAATCGTATCAAACAATATGACTGGAAGCGTTACAATATTTCTCTTCTTGGTGTTGTACTGGTGTTATGTATGATCAGTGCATTTGCAGTTCGACTGGCAGGTGGAGAAGATGATGGAATGTCTTATATGAAGGGCCAGATCATGGGAATCTGCATGGGAATCGTGATCATTGCCATTTTGTCGGTATTAGACTATCATTTTATCTGTCAGTTTACAGCAATATTTTATGTAATAGGTGTTATACTTGTTTTGGCAACGTATACGCCGCTGGGAACTAACAATGGTACAGATGCCAAGCGCTGGATTCGTATGCTGGGACTGACATTTCAGCCGACAGAGTTAATGAAGATTATATTTATTTTGACGCTGGCAGTTTTCTTAGTAAGGCGGTCCAGTAAAATGTCCCAGGTCAAAACATTAGTATTGACGTTAGTAATAACAGCAGTTCCAATGTTATTGATCTTAAAACAGCCTGACCTAAGTTCCAGTCTGGTCGTTGCATTTATCATGGTCGTAATGATATTTGCAGCGGGGTTGTCTTATCGCATTATAGTGCCGATCATATTGCTGTTTGTTCCAATCGGTATTGTAGGTGCTTGGTATATTCAGCAGCCACATAATGGACTGTTGATAGGGTATCAGTATAATCGAATCATGTCATGGCTGTATCCGGATACCTTTCCAAACTCGGAGAAATATAATTATCAGCAGCTGCACTCTATTCGAGCAATAGCCTCGGGCAAAATATATGGCAAGTTTTTGCAAGATGGCGGAGATGCTAAAGTCGGTAGAAACTATAGCAGCGTAGGTGTACGTGAGAGTGATTTTATTTGGTCCGTCATTGGAGAAGAGTTTGGTTTCCTGGGCTGCTGTTTGATCTTGATACTGCTTGCGATTGTGATCTTTAAGTGCTTTAGTGTGGCTGGAAAGGCACAGGATTTATTGGGGAAGATGATTGCAATGGGAGTAGCATCTATGTATATGTTTCAGGTTTTTGCAAATATAAGTGTTGCAACATTTATGTTCCCAAATACCGGACTTCCTTTACCGTTTCTGAGCAATGGACTGAGTTCAATGTTATCATCCATGATCGGAATAGGTTTGATCATGAATATCAGCATACAACCTGCCAAATCCAGCAAAGGTGGATTTTCTATGCGTAATATGTATGGAAGTGATGCAGAGCGGGACATTGATATGGATTTAGAATTATAGCGGGATATATTTCCTAAAAATACTTTGATAGAATTAAAGGGGTGAACAACATATGAATATTGGGTTGGTAGCGCATGATGCAAAGAAAATATTAATGCAGAACTTTGCAATTGCTTATCGCGGAATATTGAGTAAGCATGATATATATGCAACGGGAACGACAGGTCGGTTGATCGAGGAGGTAACAAATCTGTCGGTGCATAAATATCTTGCCGGTCACTTGGGTGGTGAACAGCAATTGGCATCACAGATCGAACATAACGAGATAGATATGGTGATCTTTTTGCGGGATCCGTTATCTCCAAAGTCACATGAACCGGATGTAAATACAGTGATCCATTTGTGTGATACCTATAATATTCCGTTTGCAACGAATTTGGCAACAGCAGAACTACTTGTCAAAGCATTAGACCGCGGAGATTTGGAATGGCGCGAAGTGCTTAGAAAAGAAGGGTTGGCAGAATGAGAAATACAATACAAAAATACGGCAGATTGACCGCATTATTTTTAGCGGTTACATTGTGTGTTTCCGGATGCGGTTCATCCGGAGAGAGCAGCTTGAATTATCGCCCTCAAATGCAAACAGGTACTGTAGTGGCAAGTGGCGGTGCATACTCTTTGGATTATCTTTCACAAGATATCTGTGTGATCCCTAAAAATAAACAGTCCAAAGAGGGCAGTGATAGTGTTATGACAGCGGGAGCATCAATGATCGTAAATGATACGAAGCAAAAGATGCTATTTTCCAAAAATATTTATGATAGAATGTATCCGGCAAGCATTACTAAGATTGTTACAGCACTTGTTACTTTGAAATACGGTAATTTAGATGATACAGTCACATTTAGTCATGATGCAGCCAATATTACGGAATATGGTGCTAAGTTGTGCGGTTTTAAAGAAGGAGATAAGATCGTATTGCGTGATCTTTTGTATTCTTTTTTGGTCTTTTCGGGAAATGATGCAGGAGTAGCCATTGCAGAACATGTTGGCGGCAGTGTAGAAAAGTTTGTTGACATGATGAATGATGAAGTAAAAGATCTTGGCGCAATTGATTCGCATTTTGTCAACCCGCATGGACTGCATGACGATAAGCATTATACTACCGTATATGACCTGTATTTGGTTTTTCATGAATTATTGCAGTATGATACATTTATGGATATTATTAATCAACCAAATTATAAGGCAAAATATACTGACAAAGACGGCGAAAAACATACGAAATATTTTAAGACGACAGATCGCTATTTGATCGGAACAGCAACAGCTCCGAAAGGTGTAAAGGTTATTGGTGGCAAAACCGGAACAACGCAGAAGGCGGATTCTTGTTTGATCTTGTATTCAAAGGACAAAGAGGGCAATGGCTATATATCTGTTGTCTTGAAAGCAGTCGGTGGCGAAAGCCTATATCTGCAAATGAATAAACTGTTAGAATATATAAAATAACACAACAGCAGCTTCGCACATCCGAAGCTGCTGTTGTGTTACATATTGCTTATTATGTCAGCAATATGTAATGGTATTTTGCAGCCGATAAGCTAACTTATTCTGCCAGCAGCGAACTAAGATAATTGCCGAAGAACGCAGAGTTTTTACGTGATTTCTTATTTTGTTAAGTCTCTGATGAATACAT
>ERZ772855.109-NODE-109-length-100784-cov-22.739747_pt1 | contig 100784 bp, 115 predicted proteins | sample MGYA00511900_ERZ772855 | MGnify/ENA primary metagenome ERZ772855 (study PRJEB29015, sample SAMEA2737701) | human gut metagenome | biome: human gut; feature: human-associated habitat; material: faeces | place: China | collected 2012 ... | reverse complement strand
GTATTAGGCACGCCGCCAGCGTTCGTCCTGAGCCAGGATCAAACTCTCATTAAAAAATTTAATAATTGTTCGAGCGTTAACTCATTACCGTCGTCTGACGATTTATTCTTGTAAATTGACAGGTTATAATTCTTCTATCATAACCCTGCACTTGGTTTCTTATTCAGTTCTCAAAGGTCTTTGTCTCTCTTAAGACAACTTCTATATTCTAGCAAATCTAGAATACCTTGTCAACACTTTTTTGAAGTTTTTTTACTTCTCGTGTCCGCTGTCTCTCCCGAAACAGCTTATTTATAATATCATCTCTGACCTGTCTTGTCAATAACTTTTTTAAAGTTTTGGAACCTTTTCAAGTTTGTGGCAAGTCAGTTAAGACAACTTTTATATCTTATCACCCAAATCAATGCTTGTCAATAGGTTTTTTGAAAAAAATAAAGCAGTACAATCATGTACTGCTAAATACATTATTTAAAAATTTCTTTTACTTGACTTGTAACCATACTTTTCTATAAAGTCTTGGCGAAACTCAAGTAAATTGTCATCTACAATAGCTTGTCGGACCTTGACCATTAAATTTACCAAGAAGTAGAGATTATGATAACTTGTCAGGCGAATTCCAAACGTTTCATCTGCTTTCAACAAATGTCTCACATAAGCACGTGTGTAATTCTTACATGTATAACAATCACATTCAGGATCTATAGGGCTAAAATCTTCTGCATACGCTGCATTTTTAACCACGAGACGCCCTTGACTCGTCATACAAGTTCCGTTACGAGCAATTCGTGTTGGGAGAACACAATCATACATGTCAACGCCACGAATAACACCGTCGATCAAACTATCTGGTGCCCCTACCCCCATAAGATAACGTGGTTTATTCTCAGGAAGTAAAGGTACAGTAAAGTCTAGAACTGCATTCATCTCTTCATGAGTTTCTCCTACTGCAAGACCTCCAATTGAATAACCTGGAAAATCCATGGAAACCAAATCCTGTGCAGATTGTCTACGAAGATCTTCAAAACCTGCTCCCTGTACGATTCCAAAAAGACCTTGGTCATGTGGACGACGATGTGCTTTTAGCCCTCGTTCTGCCCAACGACTTGTACGTTCAATAGAATTTTTCACATAATCGTATGGTTGGTAAAATTGAGGGCATTCATCAAAACTCATCATAATATCTGAGCCAAGATTATTCTGAATCGAGATCGCTTTTTCAGGAGATAAAAACATCTTACTTCCATTGAGGTGATTTTTAAATGTCACACCTTCTTCCGAGATGTTTCGTTTTTCGGCTAATGAATATACTTGGAAACCACCGCTATCTGTAAGAATCGCTTGGTCCCAATTCATGAATTTATGGAGTCCTCCAGCTTTAGCAACAAGCTCGTCACCAGGTCTTAGCCATAAATGATAGGTATTGGCCAAAATAATCCCTGAACCCATCTGTTTTAATTCTTCAGGAGATTGCGTTTTTACTGTAGCTTGGGTGCCTACAGGCATAAACATCGGCGTTGGAAAAGTTCCATGAGGCGTGATAATTTCCCCTAGGCGTGCTCCTGTGTGTTTTTCTTTCTTTATAAGACGATATTTAATAGGAAAATCAGTCATTTATACTCCTTACATTAGGAAAAACAGTCCTAAGTATTTTTTAGTAAGTGGTCATATCCACAACCGCTTTAGTTTATCAAAAATTACAAGAATTGTCAGCTCTATATTTTCAAACTTTTGGATGAATAACATCAAACATCAACACTATCATTTATAGCAAAAAACAAAAAGCAACAGTCTCGAGCACTGTTGCTTTCAATAATGTCTTAAGCTGAAAGAACTTTACGTCCTTTACGACGACGAGCTGCAAGAACACGACGTCCGTTTTTAGTTGACATACGGTGACGGAATCCGTGTTTACGTTGACGACGGATTTTACTTGGTTGATAAGTACGTTTCACGTTGAATACCTCCTAATAGATTTTCGTATTCGTTTAGCCGGCTATTTTTGATCAGTTACTAAACATACCATACTATTTTACAGCAATAGCTTAATCTTGTCAAGAATTACTTAGATATTAATTTCATTATATCTTCGATGCCCGAAGGCTAGTGATAACTGTAAACTACAATGCCGTTCCTATATCATCGCTTGCTCATAACCTTCTTGCTAGTTTAGCTATTTTCTTGAGTACCTCTTTTCGCTTATAATCACTCATATACTCAACGGGTGAAACCTGGGTAACTTTGACCGATTTAATACCACAAGGTTTTAGGACTTGAAATTTTAGGACTTTGCTATAATCTTGAACTAAAGGTAGAATAATCTTTGGTGTATTGTGGGTTGTAATAATCCAAGCTTTCCCAGTCAATTTACCATCCAATCCACGGGGTGTATTTTCATAGGCAAAGCCAGCAACAAAAACGCGTTCAATAAATCCTTTCAAGATAGCTGGCATTCCACTCCACCAAGTTGGAAAAATAAAAATCAACTGATCTGCCCAAGTTATTAAATCTCGATAGTCTTTCATAGCTACATCGTGCGCTAAGTCTCTTCTCCTATGTGTTGTATCAAAACGTAAAACAGGATCGAACTTTTCTTTATACAAATCTAGAATCTTTAACTCATGTTTAGACGATAAATTTTCTTTAACAGTCTCTAGTATAGAGGCATTGTAGCTCTTGTCGTTTGGATGGGAGTAGATAATTAAGGTTTTCATTGTTTAGCTCCTTTAACATAGATGTCTAACATAGTACTAACAGTCTCTTCAATAGTGTTACTATTGAAATTATCACCAATAGGACTCCTTACCAAAACGGCTAATCCAGTAATAAAACTCCAGATATGAACTAATATTTCTGCCTCACTACCAGAAATATTCATGTTACTTTTCAGCTTCAGAACCACACTCTTAAAGTGCTCAAACCCTGGTAAATGGGCATTAACAGAGATACTGTCCCGAGTGAGCTCCATATAATTGAAAGGAAACTTAATAAACAAGGCCTCAAAACTATTTGTTTCTTTTTGAGCAAATTCCACAAAATTACAGCCCATTAATACTAATTGACCTCTTACATCAAGCGAAGAGTCTACCCCTTGTGTCAAACACTTCAAAAAGATCTCAGATAAACGCTCTAAAACTACCTGAAGATAGACATCCTTATTTTCAAAGTGCTTATAGGGCGCTCCATGGGTGACCCCACATCTTTGAGCCACTGTTCGGATAGATAGTTGATCAACACCTCTTGTTCTTATTTCCTCGACTCCAGTTTCGATTAACTTTTCCTTCAATTCAGCAGTATTACGTTTCATTTTGACTCCTATTTCCATCTAAGTAGACAGCGACTACCTTTTAAATAAAGTATACACCGTCTACTTTTTATTGTCAAAAAAAACCAGCCTTCAAATAAGACTAGCTTCTGTAAGCAATAAACGCTATTTTAACTATACTTTTGTCACAACAACGTAACGATTAGGATCGTCTCCTTCTGAGTGACTTTCAACACCTTCAATTTGAGAAAGTGCCTTATGGATAATTTTTCGTTCGCTATTCGTCATTGGATCCATAACGTACTCTCGACCTGTTTCTTTTACTTTAGCCGCCGTTTTTTCTGCTAGATCAATCAAAGTCTCTGTGCGTTGCTCCAAATAATCACGAACATTAAGAACAACACTAAAACGTTTAGAATGACGATCGTGCAAATAATTTTGCGCTAAAAGTTGCAAAGACTTGAGAACCTTGCCATGATAACCGATAACACGACCAGGTTGGTCTGTTTCAATCTGAATGATAATATTGCGACGATTGTGACTAACCTCTAGACTAGCATCAACATCCATTTCATAGATAATTTTTTCGAGGTAAGATAAAACATCATCTGCAGCCCCTTGAATATCTTCTAAATTATTTTCAGAAGACTCATCTGAACTAAACTCAGAGGACACTAAAGAACTGAAAGCCCCTTCAGAAGTCCCCGAAGTTTGAACTTGAGTAACCGGTTCTAGTTGGGGTTCAAGCGAATTTGCCATAGATTCTGTCGCACCCTCTTCTGATAACTCACGTTTAACAGATAGCGGAATAATTGTTGCCTTTGGTTGCTCCTGTTTCTTATCTGGCAACTCTTCATCAAGAGTCTCTGTAGAAACTGGTTGCTTTAAGTCTTCATGTGCAATTTCCTTATTATCTGAAACCGTAACGAGTTTTGTCACTTTATTGAAAGCAATCGTTTCGTCTTTGGGACTTGCGACAGAATCGTCTAATTGTTTTACAGCATCGGGAGCCACTTTAACGGTGTTTTGATCTGCTTCGTGAGCTATCTTTTCATTTATTGGTTCAACACTAACTCGAGCTGGTTTCTTTCCGAACCCTAGAAAACCTTTTTTCTCACGAGAAATCACCTTAATATGAGCCTTCATACGGGGTAAATTAAGATCTTTCAAACCTTTTTCGATAGCTTGTTCGACTGTTCGTCCAGAATAGACAACCATAATAAGCCTCCTTATTTACGTTTATGCGCCTTTTTCTTGGCACGACGAATCTTAGCTTTACGTTCTTTTTCTTCCGCTTCCAAACGATTACGTTCTTCAATGATTTTAAACGGATTATTAAAAACCAAAATCTGAACAACTTGGAAGGCGTTCGAAACTGCCCAGTAAAGTGCTACCCCTGAAGAAATCTGAGTTCCAAACCAGAAAATAAAGATTGGAAGCATGATATTCATAACAAGAAGCATTGCACTACGATCTTTAGCTGCCTTATTTGTCAACCAAGTTGAAAGGAAGGTGAAAGCAGCCGCCAAAATCGGAAGAATAAAGTAAGGGTCTTTCTGACCTAGGTCAACCCAGAGGAATGTTCCTTCTCGCAACTCTGGCACTCGCGTGAGCGCTCCATAAAGAGCCATCAAAATAGGAAATTGGATCAAGAGAGGAACGAAGCTTGCGTAAGGATTTACACCATGCTCTTTATAAAGATCTTGTTGTGCATAAGCAAGAGCTTCACGATTCTCGCGTCCAGGATACTCACTCTGCAAGCGACGTAACTCTGGCTGCAACTCTTGTAGTTCACGGCTTGACTTAATTTGGCGATTATAAAGAGGAATCATTACCGCACGAATTAAAATCGTGAAAATAATAATACCTAATCCAATAGAACCACCAAATGAGAGCCCTTGAATAGCCTTCCCAAACATTAAAATAAGACGTTCCCAAAGGCCTGTGGAGTGACTTGTAACATCACTTCGTCCACACGCGGACAAAAGCAAGAGAGCTCCTGCACCTAAAACAGATATATTAAGTTTTTTCTTCACTAAAAACTCCTTTTTAATACGATAAAGAACTGCTTCGCTTCCATTCATTAAGAGTATCTCAAAAATCAGGAGTGATTTTAGTTTATCCTACAATGTAAAGAAGCAAAATAATTTTTTAGTCCTTATATAACTTTGCTATTTTTAAGACATGAACGAGATTGCTATAAATGTCTTGATAACTTAAGTCTTCGACACCTTTACGAGCAATAACGACAAAATCTTGATGTTCTAACTGAGATGACATGTCCATCAGTGCATGTCGTAGACGACGTTTTACCCGATTCCGAGTAACCGCATTACCAAGACGCTTACTGACTGACAAACCCACTCTAAAATGAGGCAGATCACGATCCAGACAGTAGACAACAAATTTCCGATTAGCAACACTGTGCCCTGCATCAAATAATGCTTTAAAGTCTTTCTCTTTCTTAACGCGATAAGATTTTTTCAAAATGCGACTCCAAACTCAAAATTAGTACTATTATATCATAAATAGCAAAAAAGCCCAAAACCTTATGGTTAGGGCCTTAGAGACTTATTTTTTTAGAGCTTTTTGAGCTTCTTTGATTTGCCATTTAACCTGGTCAAAACCAGTTCCACCAAGGGAATGACGACGTTCAACAGCTGTATGAGATTTAAGTGTCTCATAGATGTCCTCTTCAATTAAATCTGAAACTTCTTGATAACGTTCGAGAGGAACATCCTGAAGGTAATAACCAGCTTTGGTACACTCAAGGACAAGTTTTCCAACAATCTCATGTGCTTCACGGAATGGTAGGCCTTTAGATGCAAGATAATCAGCCAACTCTGTAGCATTTGAAAAATCTTTCTCTGTTGACTCTGCCATATGTTTGTCGTTAACAGTCATTGTATTGAGCATGCCTGCGAGAATATCAATAGCGACAGTAATCGTTTCTACCGTATCAAACATACCCTCTTTATCTTCCTGGAGATCTTTATTGTAGGCCAAAGGTAATGACTTCATCACGGTCAATAATCCAATCAAATTGCCATAGACACGACCTGATTTCCCACGAATTAGTTCTGCCATATCTGGGTTTTTCTTTTGAGGCATAATGGAAGAGCCTGTTGAAAAAGTATCAGATAGAGTTACAAACTTAAACTCGTTAGAACACCAGTTAATGATTTCTTCACAAATACGTGTCATATGCATCATGAGAATACTTGAGTTTGACAAGAATTCGAGAATAAAGTCACGATCGGAAACAGCATCCAAGGAATTGCTATATGGTTTTGCAAAGCCCATTAAGTCAGATGTCATATTACGATCAATTGGGAAAGTTGTTCCGGCTAGAGCAGCAGCTCCGAGTGGAGAGATATCCGTATGCTTGATATTAAATTCAAAACGTTCGGCATCACGTGTAAACATGTTGTAATAAGCCATCAAGTGGTGACCAAAAGAAATCGGTTGTGCATGCTGCAAGTGGGTGTAGCCTGGCATAATCGTGTAGGTATGTTTGTCTGCTAGATTGACCAAAGTACCACGTAAATTATCAAGCTTCTCAATAACTTCCACTAGTTTGGCTTTTAGATACAAGTGCATATCCGTTGCCACTTGGTCGTTACGTGAACGTGCTGTATGAAGTTTTCCTGCTACTGGTCCAATTTTAGCCGTTAAAAGACTCTCCATATTCATATGGATATCTTCATTGGAAACATCAAATTCTAGTTTACCAGCCTTATATTCCTCAAGCAGTTCTTCCAAGCCCTGTTTAATTTGCAATGCTTCCTCTTTGGTAATAATTCCTGTCTCACCAAGCATCGTAACATGGGCAATAGACCCTTTAAGGTCAAACTCTGCCATCTTTTGGTCAAAGGAGATTGAAGCACCAAATTCTTCTACCCATTTTTCAAGACTAGCTTCGAACCGACCGCCCCATAGTTTATGATTTTCTGCCATAGTTTTATTTTGAAGATTACCCCACACTGGGATAATCTTCCATCCTTTCTTAATACTTATAACAAGCAACGACCTCTTTGGTCACAATAACTTAAATGAAAAAAGCTAGATAGTATTTGTCTAGCTTAATTTGTCTCTCTGGACACTTGTTTTCCTAAAACCCGATCTCAGTCGTAGTTTATTTAGGCTCGTGACGCCTCTCAGAACGCCTTAACGATAATAATATAAGTTATAAGAAAAGAGTCTCAGATGTGGCTCTCTGTCCACTTTTATCTGATAAGAAGCGTTATTCTTCTACTATCCTACTTTTCTTATGCAATCTGTCATTAATTGTCAAATGGATGGTTAACTTGTGAATTAACCTGAGTTGGAAGACCCCAAAGCTTGATAAATCCAATTGCAGCATCCTGATCAAAGCTGTCTGCTGATGTGTAAGTAGCCAAGTTTTCATCATACAATGAATTAGCTGATTGACGTGCTACTACTTGAGCATGCCCTTTGTAAAGCTTAACTTTAGCGATACCATTAACAACTTTTTGTGTTTCCTTAATATAAGCAATGATAGCTTGTGTTGCTGGGCTAAACCACAAAGCATTGTAGATAAGGTTTGACAATTCATTTTCAAGAATTGGTTTAAAGTGAGAAACTTCACGTACCAAAGTTAAGTCCTCAATTTCTTTATGAGCTGTCAAAAGGGCGATAGCTCCTGGACATTCATAAATTTCACGAGATTTGATACCTACAAGACGGTTCTCAACGTGGTCGATACGTCCGACGCCATGCTTACCAGCAATAACATTCATTTCTTGGATAAGGTCAGCCAATTTCATTTCTTTACCGTTAAGAGCAACTGGTTTCCCTTCTTTAAAGGTTACATCGACATATTCAGCTTCATCTGGCGCAGACTCTGGTGAATTGGTAATCCCAAAAGCTTCTTCTGGAGCTTGATTCCAAGGATTTTCAAGAACACCACACTCGTTGGCACGTCCCCAAAGGTTTTGATCGACTGAGTAAGGATTATCAAGGTCTGCTGGAACTGGAACACCATTAGCCTTAGCATACTCAATTTCTTCCTCACGAGACCATTTCCATTCACGTACTGGCGCTACTACTTTAAGACTTGGATCTAGGGCAGCAATGGCAACTTCGAAACGAACTTGGTCATTACCTTTACCAGTACAACCGTGAGCGATAGTCGTTGCTCCTGTTTTATGAGCAATCTCAACCAATTTTTTAGCAATAATTGGACGACTAAGCGCTGAAACCAAAGGATATTTTTGTTCATAGTAAGCGTGAGCTTGAAGTGCTGGAAGCACATAATCTTCAGCAAACTCATCTTTAACATCAAGCACGTATGACTCGACAGCTCCAACTGTCAAAGCTTTGTCATGGATAAACTCAAGATCTTTACCTTCACCGACATCCATACAAACAGCAATAACATCATAATCTTTTTTAAGCCATGTAATAGCGACTGAGGTATCAAGACCTCCCGAATAGGCAAGAATAACTTTCTCTTTTGACATAATATTTTTCTCTTTTCTTATATTTTCTTGTGGTTGCTATCTCTATCAACCTTACGAGATTAATTATATTGCATATTTATTCACTTGTCAACACTTTTTTGTTATTTTTTTATATTTATTTAGTTTTTATTTGTTTTTACTTATTCTTTTGACCTAAAAAGTGCTTAATTCTTAATTTTTATTCAATTTTATGCAAGAAGTAATGAAAAATAAAAAACACTTTTGAAACTATACCAATAGATTCAAAAGCATCTTTAACTAGTTATCTTCTAAAATGCCAAAAGGCCTGTACAAAGTACAGACCTTTTGAACAACAGCATCATCGGTAGAGAACACAACAGCAATTTTAGATAGAATGAATGAGGGAAATTATTATGTTTAAGGGACTAACTTAAACCATACATTCTTCTTGCTCTCTAACCTTGATTACATTATAGCATGCAATCCCCAAATGTATATCTTGATTTCCTAAAATGTCGAATTTCACTCACAGAATGTATTTTTTATCCTAATCTGCACTAATGCCCTTAAAAACAAAAAAACGGCTTGATTTCTCAAGCCTATTAATTTCTATAAAAAAGATATGTAATTGGACGAGCGGCCAATAAAAAATGGGGATTAGGAAAAAGTTATATAAAAGTACATTATTTATTTTCATAAAGTGTATGTAGATTTCAATAAGATTGACGATGTCTCATTTCCGAATCACATATCTTGATTATATATTAACTTTTTTCAATTTAATTGTCTATACGATTTCATAGAATGTCGTTTTTTCATCCTGAACTGCATTTTTTTTAGTCATTTTTTTATAAATCTCTAAATTTTATCACTAAAGGACATCTATTTTGTGTTTTTACAGAATTTGTTCACTTATAAGATTATCAATCACCTATGAAATAAACACATGCTTTTTTAGACTAAAAAGAACATTAGTCATCGACTAATGTTCTTTTACCTCTGACCATTTTTTAAGCAGAGCCTTCATTTTCAAACGTGAAACTGGACAAGAATCGCCATTTTCAAAGTAAATCATCAACTGAGTCTTATCAATACGAGATATGTTATCCAAATTAACTAAAAAGGAGCGATGACAAGAAAAGAGTTTTTTATTTACCGAAGTAATATCTCCAAGATTGGCATAAAACTCCAGACGCTCTGTTTTGGTAATTAGCATCACCTTATGAGGTGTCACAGCAGTCGCAAAATAATAAATATCTCTCATAGGGACTTGGATCCGAGACTGAGCGGTTTCAAACACAAATATCTCATCATCATCCACATCTCCAACTTTTTGGTTCACAAAAGTCAATGTTTGTTTTAGTTGTTGTTTGAACTCTGCATTAGAAACTGTCTTATCAATGAAATCTAGTGCAGAAACCTTGTATTTAAAACTGATTGGTGCAAACTCTGAGTGAGTTGTTACAAAAATAATAACTGCATTAGCATCTTGTTGGCGAATTTCTGAGGCGACTTCTAGCCCCTTCTTTCGCTCACCATCAATATCGATATCTAAAAGGAAAACCTGATGGTTGCCCTTTTCATTGATACTGGACAATAGTTTGTGAGGTTTAGAAAAAACTTCAAGTTTTCGTACGGAAAACGTGCCCTCTGAAACCAATTCTCGGATGATGTCGCTAATGCGTGTTTGCTGCATTAAGTCATCTTCTAAAATGTATATATTCATATTAGGGCCTCATTTCTAGTATTTGCATCATTTTATGATTCTGACTACGGACAGAAAAGGACGTGTTCGGATAACGTTCCAAAATATCTTGAACAGCATTAACACCTATACCACCCTCAGGATGAGAAAGCTGGGTACTCATCATTGAAAGTGGCATTTGCTCGTCTGCAATTGTACTTTCAATAATAAAACTCTGGCAATCCTCTTCATCAAAATAGGCCAGACTAATAAAACCTTCACTGGCTTTACGAGCACCATCAATAGCATTATCCATGAGGTGACCCAAAACAACAGCTAAATCTAAATCAGTTAGATAGTTATGAATCACTGGATCTGGAATCTCTGCATGAATATTGAGGCGATGCATCTGAGCTTCATGATATTTTGATGAAAGTAGACTATGAATACTTGGATTTTGGATATTATCCAAATCAGTGACCTGAGTTGAAAAACTATGCTGATCTCGATTGACATAAAGATCAACCAAATCTTTTTTATAAGAACGAATATCCCCTGTTCTTTCGATATCTCTCAGATTATTAAGTAGGAAATTATAGTTAGAGCGAACATGCATCAAGTCTCTATACAAACCTTCTACCCTAGTATTCTCACGCTTCAAATCATCAAGATAGTTAGCCTGCTTCATCGCTAAATCCTGCTCTATTTTCTCCTTAGCAAACTGGTTTACAGCACCAAGTACAAAGAGGAGTAAGTAGAGATATCCCATTACTAATGGCAACCTAAATCTACTCTCAAGATGTAACTCTGGGAAATAAGTATCAAATGTCGACACTAAAAAGATAACTAAATAATAAAGTAAAAGAAGCATGTTGACCAAACCCAGACGGTTCTTTTTTTCTTGTTGGGCAGCAACTTTCAAGATATCTGTAAAATCTAGACGTAAAATAAAATCTACTATTCTGACCGTCAACATGACGAAGGAAAGTGGTACCATAGACCACCAAATATTAGTGTTTAAAGTATCAACAGTTATGCCAAGTATCGGTGGAAAGAAGAAGGTAGCCAAAAAACGTCTTGCCAAATCGACTAGTACCACCGGGTAAAAACCTAGAAAAAAGCGCTCTACAGAGGTGACACTTTTATTCAATTGGTAACTAAATGTCAATGTTATAATGGCTACTAAGGGAGGTACTATGCCTATATAGCGTCCAATGAGTTGTCCCCAAATGCATAGAGCAACATCAAATAACAAATAAAGTATACGATTTTTAAGATTAGTGTTTTGTCCACCAATACGTAAGTAGATATCCCAAATAATGATAAACATCAAAATTTGAAATAGGATGTTACCCAGCATAGTTGTCCCTCTCCTTTCTACGATTATAGTCCTACCGTGACAATTTGATAGGTTTTAAATAATTCTTTTTTATTTGTTAAACCGATACCGTTTGACCAGCAAAACTGGGCAAAATCACGACTAATAGCCAGACTACCATCGAGTTTCGGATCAGCTTCCTGATTGGTATTCTCAAGAATAAAGCTGAGATTACCATCCTCATTCTGTTGAATAAGGAAACCAATATCTGTCTCCGGCTCCTTGGCCCAAAGTTTTTCAGCTAAGTTCATGCAACGTTCTAAAACTCCAATAAGAACTGCAATATTTAAATTGTTAGGATAAGCATCAACATTGACATCCAACCTAACGGTGATACCTTTTTGTTCCAAAGGAATGATTTGGTTTACAATCCAACTTCTTAATACCGGATAAGGAATCTCAAACAGAGGAGCCAACTTATCATTTAAGTCCAAATTATCAAGTTTAAGATGATTCAAATGCTCATGATAAACGGATAAAACCTCTGATAATTGATTTTTAGCCAATGGGGTCTCAAGAGCTACCAAAAGACTCTCAAAATCTTTTTCAATAGGTTTTACTTTTGTAAAAAGATCCTCAATATGTTTATTATAGACTTCCAAGTTATAGACATAAGTCTCCACAGCTTCCTTACTACGTTCTCTGACAAATTTATGAGAATAGCGGTTCAAGGTTGTTACCATTAGGAGATAAACTGCCATTGCAATAAAAATTGGCCCTCCCACATCACTACCTGTTGATACCAAAAGAGTACTACAAGTAATGTAGAGTGCAAAGGTCAGATCAACGGCTATCAACAGACGTTCACGACCACGTGAATAAATCAATTCCTTGACCTTATCAACATCTGAACTGGAAAGGTAATTGATATAGAGAAAGAATGGATAAATCAGTACAAACGATAACAATTTGAGGAAGAAGTTTTCTTGAATCTCACTCAAAGTCATATTTGTAAACAGATTATTGAATACATAATATGGAGTAAAAGTCGCAAATAAATCTGTAAAAATAACCGAGAAAGCTCCAAAAAAGAGGCTTGCCCAGATCGTCAAACGATGTTCCCGACGTTCCTTTAAGGCCAAAGCTAAAAAGATAACAACTTGATAATAGAAGCCATCACCCTTACCAAGTGATACCACTATACCTAAGAGACTTAGACAAAATACTTTCCAGTAAGCTAATGTGCTCCTTGTTAGTTTTTTATAAATAAACCAGGTAATATGAAAACTAATAATCTGAATAATACTATTTTCAAGGGATACCATGGTCCAAAGCTGTAAGTTCATGATAATATTTCCTGTTTATACTCAAGAGACATTTTCGTCATCTTCTTCAATGAGTTCTTGACCTGCCTTTTTCAAAATATCCTGATAGGTTTGTTCAATAAGGTCAAAATCCCCACTATCAATACTTGTCTGCATACTAATGAGTATGTTTTCATAATCATGTTTAAACGAACGTACACTCTTATAGGCAGTTTCGATTTTTTCATTATAAGCTTCCAGACTCCTCAAGTGCTCCTCTTGTTCTCTGAGAATTTTGCTATCTCGTACGTCTTTACCGTAGGAAACAAAACGAACAAGAATATACATGTGTATAAGGAAACCAACCCAAATATAAATTTGAGGGTACCCTGGGAGATAGGTCTGACTAAGAAGCAAGGAGAATATCTCCTGCTTAAAGAGGATAAGAAGATAACTGATAATTAAAATATAATCAACTTGCAAGAGCATGCTCTTATATTTATCCTGCAAGTCCTGATAGGGTTCCTGGAAGAAGCTATCTAAACCGAACATTTTTTGCAAACCTAGAAAGAAGGGAAGAACAACACTATCTACAGCTAGGATTCCTAAATGGTTTGGAACCAACTCGACCGGCTTATTAAAGAAAACTCGGAAAAGATAAAAACTAAAGAAACTTGTAATCAGAGTCCAAAAGACAGGGGAAAAGAAAGCATAAAAATACTTTTCTTCTCGTAGAGCCTGAGGTTTTTCAATAAAAATAAAGACTAGGAGATAGATTGCATCTGGAATGTCAATTTGCCATAGCACCTTGGCTAACCACTTAACGGCAGTTACTACGATTACATAAGGAATGTAACGGTAAGTAAAAACATCTATATAAGCCATTCTAGCTAAAATCACAAGATGTGAAACGACAACAACCAAAGCAATAAGGCCATCAATCGCAAGTTGCATATGCTTTCCCCCTTTCTATTTCCCTCATCCTATCCTCCACAAATAGTATCTTTGATTTATCAATTATCCTGAAAAGATAGGACCTGTGTAAAATGATGGTCACAACTACGAGTCTCAAGATTTACTTTTGGATAGCGATTAAGTATATCTGCGACCTTAGACAAACCAAGCCCTCGGCCTTCACCTTTGCTAGAAACCCCTTCATCAAAAATCCTTGACACAGGAATACGTTCTTCTCTGGTTGTATTGTCAATAACCAAGATAAGATAACCTTGATTTTTAAAGAAAGATATAGTTAAAGTAGGATCTTCAGAATCCACCGCCGACTCAATAGCATTATTTAAGAAGACAGAAGAAATCACAACCAAATCTAAGGCCTCTATCTGAGTTGACGATATGACATCTGGCAACTCCAAGTTAACCTTAATTCCTAAGTTCTCTGCCTCAAGCACTTTAGCAGAAAAGAGACTCTTGAGAGACGTGATTTCTAAGTTGATCAAACGTGATAATTCATAATTTGATAACGTTAAGCTATTACCAGATTTCTCTAAAAGTTCTGCATACTCTTGTTTCAAAGCAGGTAAGTCTCGACGTTGGATACTAACCTCCATTGTTTTAAGCCCTTCGAGATAATCCTTCTTCACCTGAGAAATATCATTATAGAGTTTTTCTAAACGGTGGCTATATTCTTCTAAACTTTCCTCGTGTCTAGCCATTTCTTCAGCCAACTGATCCTTCACTCTTCTCTTAGAATAAATATTAAGCTGAGCAAAGAGCAAAATAAAGAGGATGGAGTAGACAACCGTAATACTGCCTGCTAAATAAATAAAGAGGCCTGTGTAAGGAAAGATGTTACTAGCATAGAAAATAATTAAAGATAAAATAATATAAGCCAGAGTCACCCCAACCAATAAGCGTTGTCTAACTTGGTAAGTATGGTTATTTCCCATAACATTGAGAGCACCAAAGTCAATAAAGAACACTTTGACAATCAGATGAAAAATTGGGTAAATCAAGAGATAAGACAAAGCAATGAGTACTGGGGTGTCTTTGACCTGTAAATAATTAATTTGAAAAATCCATGGGAAAAAATAAAGTTGAAGCAGTTTCGAGGTGACTTCAACAAAAACCCACGGCAAAAAGGTGAAAAGAAAAGAATTCTTTTCACTACTTGATATTTTATTTAAGAAAAGATAGCAGAACAAAAGTGCTAAGAGCGACCCTGTAATGCCTCCAACAAATAGAGAGAGCAAGAGACTCCCTGCGATAAACCAGCATTTACTCTTCCAAGTTTTGAGTAAACCTGACATATCGTGACTAACAATTAAAATAGCCAATAGACGTAGAACCGTAAATAAAACGATCATCTCTAGACTCCCCCCTTCCTTTCAAAATCAACCTACTTTATTGTAACATAAATATATAATTTAGCGTCACTCCTATTAGAAAAAGCTAAAAATATAAAGCTATTTTTTCCTGATTCAGAGCAAGCTAACATCAGACGACCCCACATATCCCTTACTTTTCATAAACATAAAAAGAGCTTAGAAAAACTAAGCTCTTTAACTGACTCATTACCTCTTTTTATGGGTACATGCCAATAACGTAGTAGAAATACCAACCAAATCTTCTCATAATGCTCACTCCTCCCTAATTTTTATTACCAATCTATTATAAAACTAATTTAAAGTTTTTAAAATGATGATATGGTTACGAAATATCATCATTATATTACAAAATAGGTTTAGCAATTATCATATAATCATTGACATATCGCTTATGTGCATTCGAAAACCCAACAATTGTTGGGTTTGTTTTTATAGTGTTGCAAGAACTTGATCAATATGTTTGATTGATTTTTCACGTCCGAGCAAGAAAATAGTATCTGGCAATTCTGGACCGTGCATTTCTCCTGAAACAGCAATACGAATTGGCATGAAGAGATTTTTCCCTTTGATTCCTGTTTCTTTTTGAACAGCCTTAATTTGTGGGAAAATGTTTTCAACAACAAACTCATCATCAGACATAGCTTCGAGTTTGGCTTTAAAGGCTTTAAGTACTGTTGGTACTGTTTCACCAGCCATAACTTCTTTTTCAGCCTCTGTCAATTCTGGGAAATCTTCAAAGAAGAGATCTGTAAGAGGGACAATTTCTTCTGCTGCTGTCATTTGTGGTTTGTAGAGTTCCACTAATTTTTCAGCTTTATCTGTCAAACGACCAGCTTCTTCCAAGAAAGGTTTGCAAAGAGCAAAGACCTTATCGAAATCTGCATTCTTAATGTAGTCGTTACTCATCCAGTCCAATTTTTTCTGGTCAAAGGCCGCTGGTGACTTGCTTAGACGGTTTTCATCAAAAAGTTTAATGAGTTCTTCACGAGAAAAGATTTCGTCTTCACCGCCAGGATTCCAACCAAGAAGAGCAATGAAGTTAAAGACTGCTTCTGGAAGGTAACCTTTTTTACGGTAATCTTCGATAAATTGAAGGGTGTTAGTATCACGTTTAGACAACTTCTTACCAGTTTCAGAATTGATGATAAGGGTCATGTGTCCAAACTCAGGGGCTTCCCAACCAAGGGCTTCATAAACCATGAGTTGTTTTGGTGTATTGGCAATATGGTCATCTCCACGGATAACGTGTGAAATTTGCATATCGTGGTCATCAACAACTACCGCAAAGTTGTAAGTTGGGTATCCATCTTTCTTCTGGATAACCCAATCACCACCGATATTACCACCTTCAAATTCGATATCTCCCTTAACGATATCATGCCATTTATAAATCCCTGACTCATTAACCGCCAAACGAACTGTAGGTACAATACCTGCCGCTTCACGTTCTGCGATGTAGGCAGCTTTTTCTTCTTCAGTCATGCCAAGGAACTCGTTAATGTAACGAGGAGTTTCACCAGCTGCTTCTTGACGTTCACGCTCTGCAGCTAACTCTTCTTCAGTTACGTATGACTTATAGGCTTTACCTTCTGCCAAAAGTTGATCAATATATTTTTGGTAAAGCGGTAAACGTTCTGATTGACGATAGTTTTCGTGTGTTTCAGGACTTTCATCCCAGTCAATTCCCAACCAACGCAAGTTATCAAGCTGTGAACGCTCACCATCTTCAACGTGACGTTTACGGTCAGTATCTTCAATACGGATAATGAATGTACCACCATGATGACGTGCATAAAGGTAGTTAAACAATGCTGTACGAGCATTACCAATGTGTAGAAGCCCTGTTGGACTTGGTGCGTAACGAACGCGGATATCTTTAGCCAAGATAAATCTCCTTTTTTTGTTTCATTCTTCAGTCTTTGGATACCTATTGAGCCTAAAGTCCCTTCCTTAGGACTAACCTTAAGATGATAAGTACCAGTAGGCAACTCTATCCCCCAAACTTTCCAAATAAAAATCTAGAAGCGAGTACCAATCTTTCTTATTATATCACAATCTAGGGGTGGTTCGAGAAATTTTGTTAAAAAAACGACTACCTAAAGGTAGACGTTTTCGATAGATTACTTAACGTGTTTGGCAAGATCTTTTTGAGCTTTGTCATTAGATTTCGCTCTTTCTTTAAGCCAATCTTTATAAGCTGAATCGTATTGTTTCTTAGTCACAATATCATCTTGAGATTTAAGATACTTGAAGTAGTATGTAGAACCTTTATCACCAGCTTGAGCATAAGCTCCTGAGAATGGCTTAATACGAGAAACTACAGCGGCTGCACCGTTATAAGTAGTCGTTGGGATATAAAGTGCACTATCCGTCAACCATGCCTGAGCTTTTGCATATTTTTCATAACGAGCCGTCAAGTCTGTTGTTTCCTTAGAAGCATCATCAACCAATTGGTCATATTCTTTAAGACCTACTTTTTCAACCGCTTGACTATTTGGATCGTCATAACCCATGAAAGATTTAGTATTTTCACTATTTGTAGTCTTCAAAACATCAAGATAAGTTGATGGATCAAGGTAATCAGGCTCCCAAGCCACACCTACTGACAAATCCCAATCCTCTGCCGCTGCATTTGAAGCAGAGTAGGTAATGTTATAGAAATCATCAGTTGACAATTGGTGAAGATCAAGTACAACATTATCTTTTCCAAGAGCTGATTCAATAGATTGTTTAAGTGACTGCACTTGGTTCACAAAGATTTTATTTGACTGATTGACAGGAACATCCAAATGGATTGGGAACTGAACCCCTTCTGCTTGAAGAGCTTCTTTGGCTTTAGCAAATTCAGCCTTAGCTTTTTCTGGATTATAAAGACCATCTTGACTATCTGCAAGATTCACACCAGACCACTCATCACCATAAGCTGGAAGTTGATCCATTACCATTGTTCCGAAATCCTTACCATCTGCTTGAACAAAGTCTGGTTTAACATAGATATTACGAACGGCAGTACTACCACCCTCTTTACCGTTAAGTTGTGCGGCGTAATTTGTACGGTCAATGGCAAAACCTAATGCTTGACGGAAATCTTTGTTAAGAAGAGCTGTCTTAGTTGATGTCTTTTGTTGATCATTTTCTTTAGATGTATGGTCATAAGTTTGACGATCGATATTAACACCGACACCTTCTACAGCTGCTCCAGGTTGTGTATAGAAAATATTGTCTTTGTACTGTTTTTCAACTTTAGAATAGTTTGAGCTAGTTGGGTATAGACGAGCTAAGTTATAGACTCCATCAGTGAAGTTACGTTCCAAGGATTCTTGGTCTGTACCATCATCGTAAGTCAATTTGACTGTATCAAAATAGACATTATCCTTATCCCAATAGTTTTCATTCTTGGTGAACTCAATAGATGACTTCGTTGTCAAAGATTTAAGAAGATATGGACCGTTATAAAGAATAGATGTTGGGTCTGTTGACTTACCAAAGTCTTTACCTTTAGATTTCAAGAAATCTTCATTAACAGGCCAAGTAACAGAGTAGGTCAATTTTGAATTCCAGTAAGGTTCTGGTTGGCTAAGCGTATATTGCAAAGTGTAATCATCAACTGCTTTGATACCAACATTTGAGAAGTCCTTGTTGGCACCTGAAAGGTAATCATTCAAGCCCTTAACTGAGTTTTGTAGCAAATAAATCGCTTCAGAATTAGTATCAGCAGCATGCTTAAGACCTGTTACAAAGTCTTTAGCTGTTACATTGGCATATTCTTCACCGTCTGAAGTGTACCATTTGACACCCTTACGAATCTTGTAAGTATATGTCAAACCATCTTGAGAAACAGACCAGTTTTCAGCGACAGAAGGTTTTAGATTCCCATATTGGTCATTTTCAAACAGACCATCAACACCGTTACTAACGGCTGTCGTCATGTTTTTCTTATTTGTAGAAACATAGTCTAGGGTTGCAGGATCGCCACCGTAAACATAATTATAAGTCTTACCAGACGTCTTACTTGATGACGAGCAAGCCGTTAAAACACCTACAGATAACAGGCCTACGGTTGCTAGTAAAAATACCTTACTCTTTTTCATTCATTGCCTCCTTAATTCGCAACGTAAAAAGTTCAAAATCAATAATTATGTGTATACGTTTAAATTATACCATAAATTCGAAAAAGCAGCACTACTTTCTGAATATTTTTTATTTTCTACTCAAATTTCGTGTCTAGAGTAAGAAAAAAACCTATCCGAAGATAGGTTTTTTACTACTCTTACAATGAGTTAGGATCAACTTTGATACCAGCACCTTGTGTAGTAGTGATTGAAAGGTTTGTGATGTAAGTACCTTTCGCTGTAGCTGGTTTAGCTTTTTGGATTGCATCGTTAAATGCTTTGAAGTTTTCAACCAATTTTTCAGTTTCGAATGAAACTTTACCGATGATAGCTTGTACGTTACCTGCTTTATCAGCACGGTAAGTGATTTTACCACCTTTAGACTCTTCAACTGCTTTAGCAACGTCCATAGTTACTGTACCAGTTTTAGGGTTTGGCATCAAGTTACGTGGTCCAAGGACACGTCCAAGACGACCAACGATTGCCATCATATCTGGTGTTGCAACAACAACGTCAAAGTCAAGCCATCCACCGTTGATTTTAGCAACGAGTTCGTCTTCACCAACGAAGTCAGCACCTGCTGCTTTAGCTTCTTCAGCTTTAGCACCACGAGCAAATACAAGAACGCGTTGAGTTTTACCAGTACCGTTTGGCAATACCATTGCTCCACGGATTTGTTGGTCAGCTTTCTTAACGTCGATGTTAAGGTTGTATGATACTTCAACAGTAGCATCGAATTTTGCGAAGTTAGTTTCTTGTGCAAGAGCTACAGCTTCTTCTACGCTGTAAGCTTTTGTGCTGTCGATTTTCTCAAGAGCAGCACGCATTTGTTTGCTTTTTTTAGCCATGTTAATTATTTCTCCTTGTGTAATGTGGTCATAACGACTTTCATCTTCCACGTCACTCAGCGAAGTGAGACGACGTCTGTGGTTTTCTTGTTAACTGAATTAGTCAGTAACAGTGAATCCCATTGAACGTGCAGTACCTTCGATCATACGCATAGCTGATTCGATGTTTGCAGCGTTCAAGTCAGGCATTTTAGTTTCAGCAATTTCTTGTACTTGTGCACGAGTTACTGAAGCAACTTTAACTGAGTTTGGAGTACCTGAACCTTTTTCAACACCTGCAGCTTTTTTCAAAAGAACAGCAGCTGGTGGTGTTTTAGTGATGAAATCAAATGATTTATCTTCATACACAGAGATAACAACTGGGATGATCATACCAGCTTGATCAGCTGTACGAGCGTTAAACTCTTTAGTGAATCCCATGATGTTGATTCCGGCTTGACCAAGAGCTGGTCCAACTGGTGGAGCTGGAGTCGCTTTACCAGCAGGAATCTGAAGTTTTACGATGTTTTCGACTTTTTTAGCCATTTTGTAATTTCCTCCTATTGTGGTTTTGGCGGTAAGTAAGTTTTGTTACCTCCCACAAGTATGTTTTTACATACCTTATCTATTATACAGAAATTCTTTTTAGATGCAAGAATTTCTTATTAAGTTTAGGAAAAAATTTACATAAAGGACTTTTCGAGGTAAAATAGACTTATGATTCTATATAAATTCTTTGCTATAGCTTTTTTGATTTTAACACCTATCTTTGCTTTTATCATCCACCGATTCTTTAGTTTAAAATACCTCGGGCTTAATTTTGCTGACCTTACCTTCCCTCTTTATTTTATTGAGGTAGTTGCTGTGTCAGCCCGTTTCTTCACCCATAGCTTTTTGCCATACATCACCATCTTATTATCCTTGGCGGCTATCATTATCACGATTCAGATGCTAAGAAAAACACAATCTTTCAAGTTTAAACGTTTTCTTAAGTTATTCTGGCGTATCAGCTTTTTTATCACCAGTCTTTTCTATTTAGGGACTGTGATTCTCATTTTTATCGTTTCTTAAAAACTAGATTAACTCAGCAGATTTATTGTGTGCTGAGTTTTTTTATATCCAACCATGAAAAAAGCAGGCAACCATGCCTGCTAAACTTTTCGGTATTAGGGTTGAACTTGAGTCATTCGACCAGTATCTACATCATAAACCGCACCGGAGATGATAACATCCTCAGGGATAAGCGGTGACTGACGAAGAATAGCCATATCTTCACGAACACTCTCTTCTACATCTGTGAATGGAAGAAAATCTTGATCAGAAACATCAACACCAAGTTCCTTATTGAGATAGGCGGTAAACTCGTCGTTCTTAAAGGTCTGAGCACCACAATCTGTATGGTGAAGAACTACGATTTCTCGTGTCCCCATCTGTTGTTGAGAAATGACCAAAGAACGAATCATATCTTCCGTCACACGACCACCCGCATTACGCAAAATATGAGCGTCACCTAGGGCCAACCCCAAGGCCTGGGCAACGTGAAGGCGTGAATCCATACAAGTCACAATAGCCACCTTAGTCTTTGGTTTCAAGGGAAGATGGGCTGTCCCGTGGAGGTCAACATAGGCTTTGTTGGCATTGAGAAAGTTTTCAAAATAAGACATAATAACTCACTTTCTAATGAAGAAAATAATTTGACTATCAAATTATTTAAACACTATCTTATCATCTTTTTATTAACTTGTCAGCTATTGAGTTCGCAATATAAAAAGGAGAATAGATGCTAACAAGCATCCACTCTCCTTCAATTTATACTATGAACGTTTTGGTAAGTATCTATTAAGCAAGCCTGCAAAGGTTTGAAGATTGAGACTTTGAACATAAATTTCACCTGTTCCTCTAAAGGTATTCACAACACCCTCTCCTGTCCCAATAGACTGCCAGAAACCATTTTCCAAGTGAATATTGTAATCAAGTGTCTGACTCCAGGCAACGACATGAGCATTATCAATAGTCACTTCTTGGTTGTTTAGCTCAATTTTTTTAATAGAACCGTAGGCATTCGCCAAGAGTGTTCCTTGACCTTGGGTTGTCATCACAAAGAAACCACCCTGACCACCAAAAATAGCCTTACCAACTGACTGGAGCTCCATTGTATAGTAAGCTGTGCCATCAAGTGCTAGAAAGGCACCGTCATTTAGTCGGTACTGTTTTTCACCTAAATAAAGTGGAATCACTTGACCAGGAGAATCAGGGGCCAAGGCTATATAACCGTTATTGGACTGTGAGACAACCTGAGTAATAAAGCTACTTTCGCCCGAAACCATTGAACGCCCAACGGCTTTTACAAAGCGACCTAGACCTGATCCACTGGCATTCAATTTGGTACTCAGTGTCACATTTGGTGTGTGATATACCATACTGCCACGCTGGATAAAGACTGTTTCACCTTGATTAAGAGATAACTCTACTAAAGGGAATTGCATGTTGCTGTCTGTGAAAAATTGCATAATAAATACCTCCCTATCCTTATGAAAAGTATAGCATTGGAGATATAATTTTGCAAACGTTTTCAAATTGACTTTTTTATCACTTTTTTAAGAAAAGACTTTTTTGAGTACTTCTCCCACTGTCGTAACGCCAACCACCTGGATACCTTCTGGAATTTTCATGCCGTGCAGAGAATTTTTGGGAGCATAAATCTTAGTAAAACCTAGTTTAGCAGCTTCATTAATACGCTGTTCAATGCGAGTTACTCGGCGTATCTCTCCGGTCAAGCCAATTTCTCCTATAAAGGCTTCTTGTGGATTGGTTGGAAGCTCCTTGTAACTAGAAGCAATCGCAACAGCGACAGCAAGGTCAATAGCCGGCTCGTCCAATTTGACACCACCAGCTGATTTTAAATAAGCATCTTGATTTTGGAGAAGAAGGCCACAACGTTTCTCTAAAACAGCCATAATGAGGCTGACGCGGTTAAAATCCAGTCCTGTTGTTGTCCGCTTGGCATTACCAAAGACGGTTGGGGTCACCAAGGCTTGAACTTCAGCTAAGATAGGTCTGCTACCTTCCATTGTTACAACAATGGCAGAACCTGTGGCTCCGTCTAGGCGTTCCTCTAAGAAAACTTGGCTAGGATTTAGTACTTCTACCAAACCACCAGACTGCATCTCAAAAATCCCAATCTCATTGGTTGAACCAAAACGGTTTTTGACTGCTCGTAAAATACGGAAGGTGTGATGACGTTCACCCTCAAAATAGAGCACAGTATCCACCATGTGTTCCAACATACGTGGTCCAGCCAACTGTCCCTCCTTAGTCACATGCCCAACAATAAATGTAGCAATGTTATTGGTTTTGGCAATCTGCATGAGTTCAGCAGTAACTTCACGAACCTGAGATACAGAACCTTGAACGCCAGAAATCTCTGGACTCATGATGGTCTGAATAGAGTCGATAATGAGGAAATCGGGTTTTATAGCCTCCACTTGGCTGCGAACGGCTTGCATATTAGTCTCAGCATAAAGATAAAATTCGTTATCAATATCACCTAAACGTTCGCTCCGCAATTTGATTTGCTCGGCAGATTCTTCCCCAGAAACATAGAGGACAGTTCCCTTGTTAGCCAGCTGTGTTGACACTTGTAAGAGAAGAGTCGATTTCCCTATCCCTGGATCTCCTCCAATAAGAACCAGACTACCCGGAACCACACCGCCACCTAAAACACGGTTAAACTCGTCCATGTCAGTCTTTATGCGGGCATAATTAATTGAAGAGACTTCTTTTAATTTAGTAGGTTTAGACTTTTCACCCGTTAAACTGACACGAGCATTTTTTACCTCCTGCACCTCAACTTCTTCCTCAAAAGAGGACCAAGAAGAACAGTTGGGACAACGTCCTAGATATTTGGGTGAATTGTAGCCACATTCTCGACAAACAAAAGTTGATTTTTTCTTAGCTATGATAATTCTCCTTCTACGCTTACTCCAGCAGAGTGCCACTTATGCAATGTTTTTTGAAATTTCCTCTGGTTGGCAACTCCGACAGCAGACAAACCGACGGAAACCTGATAGTTCTCCTTGATAGCCGCCAAAACGGAAGCCTTAACACAGCCATTGCCATCTACCCCTATAAACTCTATGCTTTTAGTACCATTTCCCTCTAAAAAATCTTTTAAATCTGAATTAGTAAAGCAAGAAGCCCAACGCTTCTCAAAGATACGAGAAGATACAAGCAGCAAGCCGGTCGCAAATTTCTTCTTTCTATCTTTTCTCTCCCAGAAAAAACGATTGAGAATATAGATAACCCGGTCGCTAGGATAGCTAGCAATTTTGTCATTTACAGCTGCAATCAGTTCTTCATGATATGCTTTTCCTACAGCAACATAATCTGACTGCATATCGATTACTAACAAATAATCTGCCACTTTGCTTCCTCTACTGTCCAGTCGATCCAAAGCCACCTGTACGAACACCATCAGCTTCGTCTCCATCTACAATCAAGAAAGGCATAAAGACACCTTGAACGATGCGTTCGCCAACTTCAAGAGTCACGGGCTGATCAGTAATATTTTTCATCTGGGCGAAGATATGACCTTCATTTCCTGGATTTCCATAGTAATCGCCGTCAATAACGCCAACTGAGTTGATCAAAACCAGGCCTTTTTTGCGAGGGTTTGACGAACGGTCATAGAGATAGAGGACCTCACCAGGTTGCATGTAAGCCTTAACACCTGTTGGGACGAGAACAATTTCCCCAGGAGCAATGACAGTGTTCTCTGCCACCTTTAAGTCATAACCTGCAGCATGAGCTGTCTCACGTTTTGGAAGCAATTCCTGATTGTTATACGTTGATACGAGTTCAAATCCACGAATTTTTGTCATTATTTTTTCCTTTCGATACATCTATTGACTAGTATTTGTATAAACTAGCCATGCTAGCTTCAGACTTTTAAATCTATCCTATTATAATCTATTCGAAATAAGATGACAAAGGTAATAGTCTAATCACTTTCTCATTAAACGAAGATTGACTTTTAACCAGGAAAACGCTAACATAGTATTAGATATAATACTTTTAAGGAGAATTGTCATGAAATTCATCGGACTTGTTGGTACGAATTCAAAACGTTCAACTAATAGACAATTATTGCAATATATTCAGAAACATTTTGCAGATAAGGCAGACATCGAACTTGTTGAAATCAAAGACCTTCCTGTCTTTAACAAACCCGCTAACAAGCAATTGCCAGAAAGTGTCCTTGAAATCGTTAAAAAAATCGATGAGGCTGATGGTGTTATTATTGGAACACCTGAGTATGACCACTCAATTCCTGCCGTTCTCATGAACGCTTTAGCTTGGGTTTCATACGGTGTTTTCCCTCTTTTGAATAAGCCAGTTATGATTACAGGGGCATCTTACGGAACACTCGGGGCTTCTCGTGCACAGTTACAACTTCGTCAAATCTTGAATGCTCCAGAAATCAAAGCTAATGTGCTTCCAGACGAATTCTTACTCTCACATTCTCTACAAGCTTTTGATAGCAATGGTGATTTAGTCGACCTTGATGTCATCAAAAAACTAGATGCTATTTTCGATGACTTCCGTCTCTACGTCAAAATTACTGGTAAACTCTCACATGCTACAGAGTTGCTACATAAAGAAGCTGAAGACTTCGACTGGGAAAGCCTATAGGACAGGAGAATAGAAACTATGAAATTTGTTGGACTCGTTGGAGCAAATTATGACCAATCATATAACCGTAAACTGCTCGAATTTATCAGAAGACATTTTAAAATAAAATTTGAACTTGAAGTTTTGGAAATTGATGAAGTTCCTATGTTTAACCAAGATGAAAAATGGGACGAAAGCTTCCAACTTCGCTTACTTAATAACAAAATTACACGCGCTGACGGTGTTATCATTGCAACACCTGAGCACAACCACACTATCTCTGCAGCACTTAAGTCAGTTTTAGAGTGGCTCTCATTCGAAGTGCACCCATTTGAAAACAAGCCTGTAATGATTGTTGGTGCTTCATACTACGACCAAGGGACTTCTCGTGCCCAAGTGCATTTGCGTAAAATCCTTGAAGCACCTGGTGTCAATGCCTATACACTTCCAGGTAATGAATTCTTGCTTGGAAAGGCTAAAGAAGCCTTTGACCTTGAGGGTAACATTACTAACGAAGGTACTATTAACTTCCTTGAACAATGCTTAGATAATTTCATCCAATATGTAGGAGTGGTTTCTAAATTGAAAAAACCAAAACCAATCGAACCTGAAGACTTGGATTGTAACAACCCAATCGCTACAACTGTTACTGAGGTCGACCCTGATGATCCTGAATGGGTAGAAAAAGTAGCTGAAATTACTGGTGCGGTATCTGGCGATACCTACGTAAAATTGGACCACGGTATTTTGACAGTTAATCAAATTGACATGTTCCTCAAGGCAATGCCGTTTGAATTGACATATGCCGATGATAATAACCAGTTCCTCTACTACAATAACGCCCATCAAGATCCTGACACTATGTTTGCCAAACGTGTGCCACCTCAATCTGGTAGCCGTATGTCAACTGTTCACGGCTCACTTCCACCAGCTCGTATGAAAAATGTAGAATGGGTTATCGGTACACTTCGTAATGGTAACCAAGAATACGTTCGTACGATTGTTCCAGGGTCACCTGAAGGAGTTATCAATACGCATAACTATCAGGCTATGTACTATGATGATGGTTCTTATGCAGGAATCAATGAAATCGTCTTTAACTTTAAACCATGGCTTGACTGGTATCTCGAAACAACTGGTCAACGCCTTGTCGGAGGAAGCGGTCCTTTTGCACCAGCTGCAGCTAGTCATGGCGGTAGCGACGCCACATCTGGTGCATCAGATGCGGGTGGTCATGGTGGCGACGCAGCCCCAGCCGCAGATGCAACATCTGGAGCATCCTCATATTAAGACTTGGAAAAGTTGGGACAACTGTCCTGACTTTTTTTCATGGTCATCTTAGATTCATTTTCACTCGAGTTTGCGCATTTGCCATGCTCCAAGCCACACATTTTAGAGGTAAACCTATGTCTCAATTTCAAGAAAAAGTATTCGCTGCTTGTGCTAAAAAAGAAGCTCTCTTTGACGAAAGTCTGGGGCGCTATGCCTTGCGTTCTATGCTTGCAGGAGCTTATCTTACCATGTCGACTGCTGTAGGAATTATTGGTGCGGATGTTATCGCAACAGGTATTCCAGCCCTTTCTCGTTTTGTCTTTGCGTTTATCTTTGCCATCGGACTGGTCTTCGTTCTCATATTCAATGGAGAGTTGGCTACTTCAAACATGATGTTCCTGACCAGTGGTGCCTATTATGGTAAAATCAAATGGAGCAAGGTGTGTACCATCCTCCTCTACTGTACCTTCTTTAATTTTGTCGGTGCCCTTATCTTGGCCTGGTTCTTCAACCAATCCTTCTCTTTCCAACATTTGACTGACAAGAGTTTCTTAGTTACTGCTGTCTCAACCAAGCTTGGAAAAACAGATTGGATGAACTTTACAGAAGGCATTACAGCTAATATGTTCGTTAATATTGCCATCTTGGGCTACATGCTCCTCAAAGAAGAATCTGCTAAAATTTTCATTGCGCTATCAGCTATCTTTATGTTTGTGTTTTTGATTAATGAACACTTGATTGCGAACTTTGCTTCTTTCATGTTGCTCGGTTTCAACGGTGTGCGTGATGCTGTGGATAATTTCACTTTAGCAAATATTCTACGTCAGTGGGTAGTCGTTTTCTTCGGCAACTGGATTGGCGGAGGTATTTTCATTGGTTTGGCATACTCTTGGCTCAATAAAACTAAAACACCTCACATTGATTAGGAGACCACATGCGTCAAAAAACATTCATCAAACAAACCAGCCTAGCTATTCTACTCTATTTTATTTGCCTAGCCCTTGCAGTTGCTATTGATTTAATCTTTTTCAAAGTCAAAAATATGTATCATACGCCTGCCTTAGCGGCTATCTTTGCAGGCTGGGTCTACTTGGGGCTTATCAGAAAGACAAAACAATTTGGAGCGATTACCTGTCTGGGTATCTTTATATCCCTCTTCTTCTTTGCCTCTGGGCACTTTGTTCTAGCCTTTCTTCCTAGCTTTCTGGCTGGCCTTGTCGCTGACTTTCTAGCTAAGAAAGGGAACTATGAGAATAGTAAACTTAATTTACTTTCCTATATGATCTTTTCCCTAGGGAACTTAGCACCCATTATCACCATGTGGCTTGCGCCCAAAGCTTATATCGCACAGCTCCTAGCCAAAGGGAAAACTCAAGATTATGTAAATCAAGTTATGGTTCCCTTTACAGCCAGTCATGTCTTAACTCTGATTGGAGGAACGCTCATGGCTGCTCTCATTGGGGGCTACATTGCCCAAAATTGGCTAAATAAATAGCCATCAGCCCTCCTAACAGAGAGTACAAGACAAACATGCTTTTCTTATGTTATAATGAGAAAGAATACAGTCTTTTTCTACTTTGTTAGAAAGGACCTAAAGGGAGACCTAATGATGAAAAAACAAAAAATCGCTGTCTTGGGCCCTGGTTCATGGGGAACTGCCCTTGCTCAGGTACTCAACGACAACGGACACGAGGTCCGTATTTGGGGAAACATCCCTGAACAAATTGATGAAATTAACGAGAAACACACCAATACCCGCTACTTCAAGGATGTGGTTTTGGATGAAAACATTAAAGCCTACAAAGAGCTATCTGAAGCCCTAGATGGTGTCGACGCTGTTCTCTTTGTTGTTCCAACCAAGGTCACTCGCTTAGTTGCTAAGCAAGTTGCTGAACTTTTGGACCACGAAGTTGTTGTCATGCATGCTTCAAAAGGTTTAGAACCTGGAACACACGAACGTCTTTCAACAATCCTTGAAGAAGAGATTCCTAAGGAACTTCGTAGTGAGATTGTTGTCGTATCTGGTCCAAGCCACGCTGAAGAAACTATTGTTCGCGATATCACTTTGATTACAGCAGCATCTAAGGATCTTGAAGCGGCACGCTATGTCCAAGGTATTTTCAGCAATAGCTACTTCCGCCTCTACACCAATTCAGATGTGATTGGTGTTGAAACAGCTGGTGCTCTTAAAAACATTATCGCGGTAGGTGCAGGTGCCCTCCACGGTATGGGATATGGGGACAATGCCAAGGCAGCCGTTATTACTCGTGGACTTGCGGAAATTACTCGTCTTGGTGTAAAACTTGGGGCTGATCCTTTGACTTACAGCGGTCTATCTGGGGTTGGTGACCTTATTGTTACAGGAACTTCTATCCATTCACGTAACTGGCGTGCTGGGGATGCGCTCGGTCGTGGAGAAAAGCTAGAAGACATTGAACGTAACATGGGAATGGTTATCGAAGGTATTTCAACCACAAAGGTTGCCTATGAAATCGCCCAAGAACTCGGCGTCTACATGCCAATAACAACAGCAATCTACAAATCTATCTATGAGGGTGCTGATATCAAGGAATCTATTCTCAATATGATGTCCAACGAATTGCGCTCTGAAAATGAATGGGATAAAAAATAAAAATCTAAGGAGTTCTCATGAAGAATCAAAAAGTTAGAAAAGCTATCATCCCCGCTGCAGGACTCGGAACACGCTTTTTACCAGCTACTAAGGCCTTGGCCAAAGAAATGTTGCCAATCGTTGACAAACCAACCATCCAATTTATCGTTGAAGAAGCCCTCAAATCAGGTATCGAAGATATCTTGGTGGTTACTGGTAAGTCAAAACGTTCTATCGAAGACCACTTTGATTCAAACTTCGAGTTAGAATACAACTTGGAACAAAAAGGTAAGACAGACCTGTTGAAATTGGTTAATGACACCACTGCTATTAACCTCCACTTTATCCGCCAAAGCCACCCACGTGGCCTTGGAGATGCTGTTCTTCAAGCCAAAGCATTTGTCGGAAATGAGCCATTCGTTGTCATGCTTGGTGACGACCTCATGGATATCACTAATGACAAAGCAGTACCTTTGACTAAGCAGCTCATTAACGATTATGAGGAAACACACGCATCAACCATTGCAGTTATGCCTGTACCTCACGAGGAAGTGTCTTCTTATGGTGTCATCGCCCCTCAAGGCAAAGGCGAAAATGGACGTTATAGTGTTGAAACTTTCGTTGAAAAACCAAATCCAGAGGATGCACCAAGTGATCTTGCTATCATCGGGCGTTACCTTCTAACACCTGAAATTTTCGGTATTTTGGAAACTCAAGAACCAGGTGCTGGAAATGAAGTCCAATTGACTGATGCTATCGATACACTTAACAAGACACAACGCGTCTTTGCCCGCGAATTTACGGGAAACCGTTATGATGTCGGTGACAAATTCGGATTCATGAAAACATCTATCGATTACGCACTTAAACATCCTCAAGTTAAAGATGACCTCAAGCAATACCTCATTGACTTGGGCCACAAACTTGAAGGCAAAGCAGCTAAAAAAGACTAATATAAAAACCATCGAACATGACATTCGATGGTTTTTTCATATAATTTAAAAATAAGTGAATCCTAGAAGAATCAGCAATAGTAACATGTAGGTTAAAAGGGCTGTAGAACGCCAACCTTTACTAAATAAGCGGCTTTCAACCTTGTTGGCCAAAAAGATAGCCGCAAGAGCACCTCCAACTAAACCACCGAGATGGCCTGTAATCCCAACACTAGGTGTAAACAGGTTGAAAATTAAGTTAATGACAATCAAAGCCAAGTAATTGCGACCTAACTGATTAAGCAAAGGACTATGACTATAATAGCCAAGAATCACAACAGCCGCAAAAAGTCCAAACAAGGATGTCGAAGCACCAGCCGCAATAACATTAGGCGTAAAAAGTAAGGTAAAGGCATTTCCCATAACACCAGCTAACAAATAGAGCCCTAGAAAACGTAGAGTCCCAAAAATCTGCTCAGCCATTTTCCCCATAAAATAAAGAGCAAGCATATTAAATAGAAAATGCTCAACACCTATATGCACAAAAATCGGTGTTACAAGACGCCAGAGGTTCAGTGGGCTGTACTGAACAAAAGCACCGTACATAGCCCCCATCTTAAAGAGGCTCAAAGGCGAGGTCGCTTGAAAGCCATTTAAGAGATATTGACAGATGAAAGTCAGCGTCGTAAGCCCCAACAATAGATAGGTTGCTGGATATTTCTTCCACTCATTTACTTGCATGTAACGACCTCCTTAACAGGTATATCATAGTTGTCTGGTTGAAAATCATGTTTCTGGCAAGGATAAACCGTACTAACGGTCTCCCCTTCAAAATCAGACAAATAGCGGTCATAGTAACCTGCTCCGTAACCAATACGATAGCCTTCATCATTGAAAACTACTCCTGGCACATGAATCAAATCAATCTCTGTTTTTTCCACAGCCAAATCAGACGCAGGTTCCATCAGTCCAAAAGAGGTAGCAACAAGATTATCTGGATCATAATCCACAAAAATCATTCGACCTTGTTTATATGTTTTAGGAATCAACAGTCGTTTACCATCCTTTAAAGCCTGATTGATTAAAAGACTGGTGTCATATTCATGAGGAAAAGACAAATAAGTTGCAATCACCTGAGCCTCTTTATAAGCAGGTAAGGCAATCAATTGCTCCAAAAGATATTGATCTATCTTAGCCTTAGTCTCAGGATCTTGTGAAGTTAACTGAGCCAAGACTGTTTTTCTAAGTTCATTTTTCATAGGTTTATCATATCAAAAAAGCTACCAAAAGTCAGACTTGGTAGATTTTTTAGCTGTATCAACTATGGTTAGGCTTCTGCCTTGTGTTTAAGGAATTTTCCAATTTCAGCCACTGCAAAAGCGAGGGCATCTTCATTTGGACTCATCTTAGGATGGTGAAGTGCATATGGCGTGTCAATTCCCAACCAGAACATGACACCAGGAACCTTACTAAGCAAATAACCAAAGTCCTCTCCAGTCATAGCTGGTGGACAATCGATCAGGTTGACCTCTGGGCTAGCATCAAAGAAAGTCATCAACTCTTTGGCCAAGGCTGGATTATTTTCCACAGGAAGATAACCACCTTGTTTCAACATGATATCCACTTCCATACCAAAGCTAGCTGCCACGCCCTCTGCAATCTGGCGCACGCGCTTCTGGATAAGGAGACTCATTTCCTGAGTAAGGGTACGAATAGTTCCATAAACCTCTGCAGTTTCAGCGATAACATTGTTAGTAGTTCCTGCATGGAAAGAACCAAAGGTAACTACCCCACCCTGGATAGGGTCAACATTACGACTGACAATTGTTTGCACCTGAGTAATAAAGTAAGAAGCTGCTACAAGGGCATCATTGGCCTCATGTGGAAAGGCCGCATGTCCACCTTTCCCCTTGAAAGTAACGAGGACTTCACAAGTCCCAGCAAAAAGGGTGCTTGTGTTAGTCGCAATATCACCTACCTTGAAATCTGGACGGACGTGGAGGCCATAGAACTCATCTGGCAACCAGTCTCCAAAGGCACCATCCTCATACATAAGCATACCACCAGCTTCATTTTCTTCAGCCGGCTGGAAGAGGAAAAGCATGTTATTTTTAGGCTGTACTTGAAGCATCTGGTCCAAAAGACCAAGCGCTGTGGTCATGTGCATATCGTGTCCACAAGCATGCATACGACCTTCATGAGTAGACTTGAAGTCAAGACCTGTTTCCTCTACGATTGGGAGACCATCAATATCTGTACGCCAACCAATAGTCTTTTCAGGAGCATGCCCGTGAAGATAGACAAGAATCCCTGTACGCCAAGTACGTTGCTCCACAAAGTCCTTACCTTCAGTCATTTCAGCAATACGCTCTAAGAGATAAGCCTGAGTTTTAAATTCTTCCAAACCAATTTCAGGAATTTGGTGAAGGTCTCGTCTGATTTTAATTAAATCAAGTGTCATGTTTTTATCCTTTTTATTTGTCTTATTTTATAGAGAATCTAGAAATAGAGGCCTTACAGACCTCTACTATCAATATATTACAAGTTACGCAAAGCGTCTTCGAGTGCTGTTTTTTGTTGTGTTTTTTCATCAATTTCCTTGATGATACGAGCTGGAACACCAGCTACGACCACATTTTCAGGAACATCTTGAGTAACGATAGCTCCAGCAGCAACGACTGAACCGTTACCAACTTGAACACCTTCAATAACAACAGCATTAGCACCAACAAGAACGTTATCACCGATACGAACTGGGTCTGCTGAAGCTGGTTCAATCACACCAGCAAGGACTGCACCCGCACCGATATGGCTGTTTTTACCAACAGTAGCACGACCACCAAGGATAGCACCCATATCAATCATAGTACCAGCACCAATTTCAGCACCGATATTGATTACAGCACCCATCATAACGACAGCATTGTCTTCGATAGTTACTTGGTCTCGGATAATAGCACCTGGTTCGATACGTGCATTAAGGTGACGTTTATCAAGCAATGGAACAGCTGAGTTACGGCCATCTTGTTCCACAACATAGTCCTTGTTTTCAGTCAAATTCGCAAGAAGTGGTTCGATATCTTTCCAGTCTCCGAAAAGAACGTTACCAAGTTTAGTGACAGAAGCTGGAACAGTAGTTGCCAATTCCCCTTCAAAAGTTACTTTAACATTCGTTTTCTTTTCAGCATTACCGATAAAAGCAATAATTTCTTGTGCAGACATTTTTTGTGCAGTCATGAGATTCTCCATTCACATAAAGTTAGGAATTATTATACCAAAAATTCTGATAATTGTCTTTGCTTTTGCCAAATACAGTGTATTTTTATGTAAAATTGGTCTTTAGAGTCTCTATATCAGTAATCACTCGGTCTGGCTTGATTGGGGAATTCTCCAGTTCTCGACGAGAATAAGGGAAGGTATTGAGCAAGATACTATCGATCCCAACTGCTTCAGCCACAGCAATATCAGTCGTCAAGTCATTTCCAATCATGACAGTCTCAGACGGGTTTAACCCATGATCATCCAAAACTTGCTTTAAAAATTCAGGTTGTGGCTTACAGATACCGGCATCCGAAGACAAGTAAATAGCATCAAAATAAGGTCTTAACGCCATTAGGTCAATCTCAGCGTTAGTAAAGGCTGCTTGAGCATTAGACAAGAGATAAATCCGACAGCCCTGCTCTTTTAGAAAGGCTAGCACCTCCTTGGTATGGGGATAAGCCGTCACATGTTTGCGAGATAAGACGCGAAAGACCATTGCTATCAATTGTCCCCAATCTTCCGGCTGATTAGAACTACTAGACTGAGGCCGAGCATCTACATAAAGCTGGTTAAAAATGTGGGCTAAATCAATTTCTGGATAAGCAACTCCTTTGAGATCTATTAACTCCTTACGGGCCTGATCCACGCGCTTAGCATAAGCCTTTTTAAGAGTCTCGCCCTCATAAGCCGCTCCATAAGCCTGATATAGTTGGCATAGTTTATCCCATAACACAGGATCCTTCTCATCGGTTAGGATATCAACCAAGGTACCATAAAAATCAAAAATGTAGTTCTTATAGGCTCTATTTTTCATCGCTTTTTACCCATTACTGAAACTTTCTTACTTATTGCTCTCATCATACTCCTTTTAGGAAGACCAAACAAGCTAACTGAGACATTTCCCATCAAAAAAAATCCCAACGATTGTTAGGATTGCTTATCATCTCTAATACGGCCAATCAGCAGTTCTCCCGCAACGGTTAATTGCGTCACTGAAGTCAAGTCCAAAGTATCCTTATTGGCATGGAAGAAAAGAGGTGTCATCTCGGCAAATGTTTGAACATGCTCTGATGGCATAGACCAAGTCTTAGCAATCGTCACACGCTCCAAAAGGTCGCAGGACTCTTGAAAATGTTCCAGAACATCCTGGTTCGAATAAGCCTGCACCTCCGGTAACAATTGGCGAAACTCTTTAAGATGATCCTCATGAGGAATAACTTTAAAAATCAAGCCATGATCAGACAAAAGTCGTCCAAATTCTTGATAATTAGCTGGTGAAAAAATATCTAAAATCACATCAATACTGTGTTCACGTAAAGGCAATTGAGCTAAATCGCCAACAAACCAAGCTACGTTTTTCTGAGGATTTTGACGAGCCGCAAGAAGGATAGAATCCTTAGACAAGTCAAAGGCCATGAAATCCTTGTCAAACTCTTGAGCTAACTGACGGCTATAATAGCCCTCACCACAGGCAACATCTAGAACGTGCGAGTGTCCAGGAAGGCCACGCAAGCGCTCTGAAATCACCTCCAGGATAGGATCGTAATAGCCTGCCGCAAGAATCTGACTCCTCTTTTCAAAAGAAGCCATATCATAGTGCTTATCTCCCTTAGTCTGTCTCAAAAAATTGACAAAGCCCTGCTTGGCGATATTAAAGGTATGCCTATTCTGACAAACCAAGCTAGACAAATCCAAATGCATTGGCGCTTGACAGATAGGACACGCAAAAAGACTCTCTTGATCTTTAAAAACACTAAATTTGGCCATAAATCCTCCTCGACACAAAAAAAGAGCACACACCTGAAATCGCTTAGGGCTGCTGGATTCCTCCCCTGACCCGCTTCACGCACAGATGTTGCTCCGAAAAATATTATACCATAAATCGAAGTGATTGCAAGTAGAGAACTTAAGATAAGACTAGCTAGACCTATCCCCTATCAGTCCCTATTATTTCCTTCGATCAGTCTAAACTTCGATAAAGCATAAGACTTACCATGGTGACATTTATGTCACTACTTTTTTATTTCTCGACACCTTATAATAAATCCATAGCTTGAGGAAAGCACCAAAAGCTAGTGACATGGCTGACTTTATTGAAAGGAGAAGCCATGTTTAACATATCTCTTAACTCGTGGTGAGAGGGTATGAGATTTAAAGACTCACCAAAAATAAAAAAAGGAGAATGACAATGATTAACAAAGAAATAAAGGTAGCTGACCTAGCCTCAGTAACAGGAGGCGGATGGAAGACCAACCTTGCCATTGGAGGGCTCTGCCTAGCTTCAGGACCTATTGGAACTATGGTATGCCTTGGAGCCTACAATGGCTACATGGACTCTGCGCGATAAAAGAAAGGACATATGAACAATGACTAAGACCATTAACAATCGTAAAAACATGACTACTCAAGAACTTGAAGCTGTATCAGGTGGAGTGGTTCCTTGGGCCGCTATTTCTGTTGGCATTGCTGCTGCAAAACTGACTTATGACCTTAGCTATGCTGCAGGTAAGTCTTTCTATAACCTCATCCACTAACTAACAGAACTCAGCTGACATCTCAAAGATTTTGAGGATGATAACTCATGAAACATACAAAAAATCAAACAAATGATACTACTGCTAATCAATCACCTAAAACGAATAACTATTTACTCGTAAAAATAGCTTTAGCTGGAATTATCGGTAGCCTACTTTTGATACTCCTAATCAACCTTATCTTTCATGTACGATTAGGAACACCAATTATTGATACTAATTTGAAGTCCGCTTTTGGTACTCTAATCCTCTTTATGCCTATTTTTCTTTTAACAAGAGAAAAAGAAAAAAAATCATAGAAAGAGTGACCTAAACTGCCTTCAGGAAAACAAAAAGACTCTTCTTCCATTAAAAAGTGCAAGTCCCTTTGGACTTGCACTTTTGTTTACATATCTTGCCTTGTTTCCAATTTAGCCAATCGTTTGGCTTCTTTTTTGCGTTCACGACTCTGACGGAAAAAGTCTTGCATAATCTTAGCACACTCTTCCTCCATGACACCAGTCTCTACTTCTACGCGATGGTTGAGACGCTCATCTCTTAGGATATCGTAAAGGCTACCCGCACCACCAAACTTTTGATTGCTTGCTCCATAGATCACTTTAGGAATACGAGCCAAGCCAATTGCTCCACTACACATGACACAGGGTTCAATGGTCACAAAGAGGGTACAATCTAACAAACGCCAATTGCCCACAGTCCTATTGGCCTCCTGAATAGCCATGACCTCCGCATGCATGATAGCTTGATTGAGCTCCTCTCGTGCATTGTGCCCACGACCTACGACTTCGCCATCTTTAACGATGACACAGCCAATTGGAATCTCTGCTTTATCTAGAGATTTTTCGGCCTCCTTAAGAGCTTTAGACATAAAAAAGTCTTTCTCTTCTTGGGTAAAGTCAAGCATTAGTGTCACTCCCGTTCCAAGATTTGCGAGACAATATCTCGCTTAGTCCTTCTATTATAGCATAAGAATGATATTCCCTTTCTAAAGGACACAAAAAAAGCTAAGACGAATCATCCTAGCTTCAAACACATTAGTCTGGTGAGTCTTAGGAATCACACCAATGTGTTCCCCCAAGGCTAGACGAAAAGTCAACGACCGCTTAACATCCTAATTCATATGTCAGTCGGAGTGTCATAGTCAATTGTCTGTGAAATCATTATATAGGCCTAAGGCCTCACAACGATAAACAAAAATGCAACTGTCTCAAACAATTGCAAGGATAGCGTTATAGTTGTGATATTTCACACTTTCCTTCCAAACAAATAATGCCTACTATAAAAGTAACTTTTATAGCTTTTTCCTTACCCATCTATAGTTTATCATGAAACCTCTATCATTTAATTTAAAAATCGGTAATAAAATAATGATATACATTAGAAATAACTGTTAATTGTATGCATTGTGTTGAATATTTTGCTTAACATTTAAAACGTTGATATATCAACGTTTTAAGGCTTCTTAAACTATTTTTTCTAGTCTATCTACACTATTAAACACCTATCATCCTAAGTCTTATCTAATTTTACTGTTTATTAGTCTAACAAGTGTTTAATATTTTATCTTCAACAATTCTTCAAAACAAGGTATGGAACAAGATAATGATTTTTTAGAGAGGTTGCTTCAAAGATAGGAGACCTAGATAGCTAGTCAAAGGATAAACTAGAAGGGAAGTTCTTCTTCCAAGACGAGGTCAGCCAAGTCATTATCAGGATTATTTTCCCTAACAGCACGCTGAGCACGACTCTCCAGAAGTTGGAAAGAGGAACAAAGCACTTCAGTAACGTAATGAGTTTGACCATCCTTATCGTACTTACGAGTACGAAGCTCACCATCAAGAGAAATTAAACTCCCCTTGCTAGCATAAGATGCTAAGGTCTCAGCCAAACGCCCCCAGACAACCACTGTAATAAAGTCAGCCTCACGCTCACCATTTTGCGTCTTATAGCGACGATTAACCGCAACTGTGACACGTGTAAAAGACCTATCACTAGCAGTTTTTACCATTTCAGGAGTCGCCGTCAAACGTCCAATTAAAATAACTTTGTTATACATTTTTTTACCTCCACCTATCTATTCGTAAGCGGAAGTAAAAAAAGTGACTGATTTTGAAAAAGCAAGAATAAAAATAAGATATATATATCACATTATTGAATTCAATTAAATAGAAAAAAGTAAAATCTATTCGGGTGAAAAGCAGGATGAGTTCTGCAATAAATGTACTTGTCACTAAATATTAGACATCTAAAGATGAGCTGAGCTACTAGCAAAGGAAGTAGGAAGCTTGGTATGAGCTGTCGATTCAAAGAACAGTTATCGCCATACAAACTTGTCATTAGTTTATTTACTCAAATCATCCTCTGCTGACCCAGAGTTACCACTTAAAATAATTTTAACACTCCGTTTTGAAGTTGTTTTATTGATAGAAGAGAGACGAGAGTCCTTTGCCTTTTTCTTTGTAAGCTGAAATAGTTTGGAATTCACTTATTGCACACTACCAATGACCAATACTAGAAAAGATAAAATATTTCCTAGCACATGAACCATCAAGGGATAGTAAATATTTCCCTTTTCATTCACATAAATAATTGAAAGGGCTACTCCGCCACCTAAGTAACCAACTGCACTGACCCACTCTGATAAAGACAAACTGTGCATATGGGTCAAGGCGAAAACAAATCCTACCACACAAATGCTTAGCCAGCTTGGCAAATGTCTCTGTAAACAATGCAATAAAATTTGACGGAAAAAGAGTTCTTCCACCAAAGGTCCAATGATACAGGCGAAAACTGCTATCAGTAGTGGTTGTTCTTTAAAGGTACTTTGTATATTAGCCTCGTTTAGTCCTTGTTCACTTAGTCCCAAAACCTGCCTCAATATTGCCGATAGTAGTCCAAAGAAAATGGTCACCAGGACAAGTAAGAGCCAGCCTTTTAAAACCCCCAAGAAAAATTTTCTTTTAGAACTTCTGACCTCTTCCCACTTTTTGAGCAATTCAGACTTAAATAAGAAGCAACCATACAAAAACATGATGGTATAAACTAAATAGGTCGTTAAAGAAGAAGGTAAGGGAGCATCAAATACTCGTATACCGTCAAAAACAAAGAGGACTGTATAGAGAATCATAAAAACAAGGACTCCCTTATGTTTGTTGTAAGCCATTGAACTTTCCTTTCTTTTATAATCATCACCAAATCTGAGTCTGACAGATAAATAAAACACAACTTGATTAATAAACTTGAAGCCACATTTTTTAGATAATTGCTCGGATAAAGTTGTTTTGGCAAATAATAGAGATTGAGAGCAATACTATTATATTTTGATGATGAACTTGGTAAGCATAAAGAGGTTCTCGAAATTTTGAACCATTTGCCAAGACGAGCTCTCCTAAAAAAAAAGCGGTATATACTTACCGCTTCTTGTCTTATTTACCCTTTCCAGTGTTTAGCTGGATCAAAAGCCTCACCGACTACTGCTGAATCATCAAGTTCAATAATACCACGTTTTTGTGGGGCATTTGGAAGGGCCAACTCACGTGGGGCACACATCATACCATAACTATCTTCACCACGAAGTTTTCCTGGGAAGATAAGGGCACCGCTAGGCATCATAGCACCAGGAAGAGCTACAATAGTTTTAAGACCAAGCGCTGCGTTTGGTGCTCCTGCAACGATTTGGACCTTCTTATCACCGATGTTCACTTGGCAGATGTTAAGGTGGTCACTGTCTGGATGTGCAACCATTTCATCAATTTGTCCAACCACAAAGACTGGTCCTTGTGTGTTTTCCAAACGCTCTTCAAAGCCCTCTTTAGCCAATTCCTCGTTCAAGACAGCTACATCTTGGTCTGACAAGAAAACTTGACCGTTACCTTCGATATCAATGAGGCTTGACGCTTCAAAAATATTCCAAGCAAGAGTCTTGCCTGTTTCATCAGCTGTGACACGCGCCACTTTACCTTTACGTTCTACGCTACGTTTGATGTCCTTAGTATCTTCCAAGATAACCAACAAAACGTCACCAACTTGTTCCTTATTGTATGCAAAAATCATGGGTTCTCCTTCAATAGTTCTTTTATAGATTTTAAAATCGACTGACATGCCAAGAATCGTCATTACTACCATAGCGATAACTAATCTTGTCAATTTTCCAGTCACTCTCTGTTAATTTTACGATAAATTGTTTATGGTACCAAAAGTCATTCCCATAAGAAAATTCGAGAAACATCTTAGCCTTACTCTTCATAATAAACTTAACTCGACAGGGCTCTAACACAAAATCATAGGTGCCTGGAGAACCAAAAGAAGCTGAAAAACCTCTTTTATAACAGTTATCAGTCAAGTGTTTTTGAGCTAAAGGAGTCAACTTCTCTTTAAATTCATCAAATAACTCCATTTCTCCAGGAATAGTTTGATGTGTAGGAAGATTATTTTCCTTTTTGTAGGTGTTTATTTCTTGGTGTTTTAGGAAGATATCACTTTCAATTTTGGAATGCTCTACTAAAATTTGGCATAATTCTTCGATAATCTCCTCATTTTTTTCTGTCAGATACTTTTCTTTAGTTTCTGAAATATCAAGAGAGATATTAGGAAAGTGATTGATTTTCATCTTTTAAATCTCCGACAAAAAGGCATTGATTTCTTCTTTGGTTTTACGAGCTTTATTGACCAAGCGTCCCAATTCCTGACCTTTCTGAGTCACGACAAAACTTGGAATACCAAAGATATTCCAAGTTTGTGCCAAAGCCATATAATCATCACGGTTAACACGCACAAAGGTCATATCTGGATGGAGGGCTTCAATTTCAGGCATAACGGGATAGATAAACTGGCAGTCTGGACACCAATCAGCAGTGAAAAAGAAAACCACCTTTTGATCACTTTCAACATAGCTTGCCAATTCTTCAAGATTCTTAGGAATAATCATGCCTGCTCCTCCTCATAGGTCAAGATATCCTCTGCATAAACAAAGCTATAGGAACGTCCATCCTCTAAGACGATACCTCCTGTAAGTCCTGGATTTTCCTTATCAGTGGGATTTGTATAAAGGACTGCGATAGTCCCCAAGTGAGATAATTCTTGTCTAATATCTTGGATTAATGCAGCCTTCTTCATTTCTGCACGTGACTGTCTATACTTCTCTGCCATTGCCAAGAGACCTAAAGCTCCTACGCCTCCAGCAAACAAGGCCAATGTTTTACGTTTCATAAGAAACATTTTACCATAATTTTAGACGAATGGGGAGAGGCTACCTATCTCTTGAGAATCGTGCTAAAATAGTAGCAAGTACTACTCAAGGAGGATTTTATGACTACCCTATTTGACAAAATTAAAGAAGTAACCGAGCTCAGTGCTACTTCAGGCTTTGAAGCTCCTGTACGCGACTACCTTCGCAAAAACATCACCCCACTTGTAGATGAGGTCCAAACAGACGGTCTCGGTGGTATTTTCGGTATCAAGCATAGCCAAGCAGAAAATGCCCCTAAGGTGCTTGTGGCTGCCCACATGGATGAAGTTGGGTTTATGATTAAGGAAATCAAAGCAGACGGGACTTTCCGTGTCATCGAACTTGGTGGTTGGAACCCACTGGTTGTCAGCTCACAACGCTTCACCCTACACACTCGTGACGGTCGTGTCTATCCTGTCATCTCAGGTTCAGTGCCACCTCATTTCTTACGTGCTAGCGGTGGAGCTTCAAGTCTTCCTAGTGTTTCTGATATCGTCTTTGATGCTGGTTTTGCCAACCAAGAAGAGGCTAATGCCTACGGCGTTTTCCCAGGTGATGTCATCATTCCTGAATCAGAAACGATTCTCACAGCCAATCAAAAGAATGTCATTTCTAAAGCTTGGGATAACCGTTATGGTGTTCTCATGATTCGTGAACTCTTGGAAAACGTTAAGGATCAAGAACTCAATAATACTCTAATCGCTGGTGCCAATGTTCAAGAAGAAGTTGGTTTACGTGGTGCCCATGTCTCTACCACTAAATTTGATCCTGAAGTTTTCTTTGCAGTGGACTGTTCTCCTGCAGGTGATATCTATGGTAATCAAGGTAAGGTAGGTGATGGTACCCTTATTCGTTTCTTCGATCCAGGTCACATCATGTTGCCAAATATGAAAGATTTCCTTTTAACTACTGCTGAAGAAGCTGGTATCAAATACCAATACTACTGTGCTGCGGGCGGAACAGATGCTGGTGCCGCTCACTTGCAGAATGCTGGTGTTCCATCAACAACTATCGGTGTTTGTGCCCGCTACATTCACTCGCACCAAACCCTTTATGCGATGGATGACTTCCTAGAAGCACAGGCCTTCTTACAAGCTATTGTTAAGAAGTTGGATCGCTCAACAGTAGATTTAATTAAAAACTACTAAGACAAGGAGTAACCCATGATTATAGGTTTTATCGGTATCGGAAAAATGGCGACAGCCATTATCAACGGCCTAAATACAAGCTCACATCGTATCATTATTTCAGGGTCTTCCTTGGCTCGTTCACGCCAGCTTGCAGAGGAACTAGAGGTTGAAGCGGCTGCTTCCCATCAGGAATTGTTGGATAATGCTGACCTGGTCATCCTTGGTATCAAACCTCAAATGTTTGACAAGGTACTAGCCGGTCTCAATTTTCATCAACCTATCATAAGTATGGCTGCTGGAGTGACCTTAGAACGCCTTGCTTCCCTCACCAGTCCAGACCTTCCTCTTATTCGTATCATGCCGAACCTTAATGCTCAGATCCTCAAAAGCACTACTGGTCTTTGCACTAATGATAAGGTATCCGAGGACCTTTTGGCAGTTGCCAAGGAAATCACAGACAGTTTTGGAACCACTGTTGAATTGGCTGAGAAAGACTTTGATACCTTTACTGCCCTAGCAGGTTCTAGCCCTGCCTACATCGCCCTCTTTATCGAGGCTCTAGCCAAGGCTGGTGTCAAAAATGGCCTAAGTAAGCAGGTCGCTCTGACCATTGCCACACAGACGGTTCTAGCTACTGCTGAAAATCTCAGTCTTGGTAGCGACAGTCCACATGATCTTATTGACAAGGTATGTAGCCCTGGTGGGACTACTATCGCCGGTCTCATGGACCTTGAGCGTACAGGCCTCACCCATAGTGTGGTTTCAAGTATTGATACAACCATTGCTAAAGCCAAAAAACTATAACTAAGAAAAAAGCTCGGAAGATTCCGAGCTTTATTTGATATATGGTGCTAAAAATTGTAAGAGTAACAACATTGAAACCGCAATACTATTATTAATGATATGGGCCATGATACAGTACTCTAACTTTTGAAACTTACGATATGCTATTCCAAGGGCAAGACCCATACCTGCATATACAATCCAAACACCGATACTATTCGGCATATGAACAAGGCCAAAAAGTAAACTACTAACAATCAAGCCAACAATAGAATCTGGATTAAAGACGCGTCCCATGAGGAGCCCGCGAAAAACCAGCTCTTCCACAATTGGTGCCATAATTACTGTAAACGTTATGAGAAGGAAGGGATTCATATGGGCATTTTCTATGGCTGCCTGATTGGTGCTATTACTAACACCTTCCATCATCATGACTATAGAACCAATCCTAGTAACGATATAAATACCTAGGTAGGTCAAGCCAATCATACCCCAGGCCTTCAGGGAAGAAAGGGCCTTAAAGCCTTCGAAAAGCCCAAGATGTTTTCCTAAGAAAAGAGCTCCTGCGCTCATAAGAAGCAAGACAAAAATTAAGAGACAGACCAGCCTTATATCTTTGACACCTAAATAGATGGTTGGAACTTGATCAATAATTAGTATTAGGAAAGCTAGTAAAAAATAAAGAAAGCGTTTGAGAATTGACCCTTTGTTCATGAGAATCCACCTCTTTTCATCATCTGTTTGTACTTTTATTATAATACAACATAACTTATTTAACAAGACAAAAAGAAAACGAAAGAGGAGTTTTTCAAGATAATATAGACTCTTATCCTATTTTAGATAGGATGAGACGAATAAGAGCAAATCCCAATACTAAACCATAGAGCAAGACTGATAAGACTGTAACATATGGCAACTGAATATTGACAAAGGCATATAGGGCAATCAAAGCAAAGATAAGCAAAAACTCTAAAATCAGAGTTGCAACTGCTGTCGCCATTAAAATCTGTTTATTTCGCTCATCGTAGGCAGCAATATACATCCGATGAAGACGTTTGGGATGGGTAAGTATAGCAAAATAATAGATTGACAAGGCATAAACCCCAATGGTAAATCCCAATACTAATCCTAGAGCATAATCACTAAGACTGTTAGAGCGAACAATAAATAATCCCAAAATACCCAAAGAAAAGAAAGAGCAGGCTACTCGTGTAATGTATTTCTTAAATTCGGCCTCTGTTTTTCTATTTCCTAATAACATTTTTATTAACATATCTTAACACTCCCTTTATTATCCTTTAAAAGAATAGTTTAAAACTATTTCATTCATAGAGTTAAACATCATATTTACCTTAAACGAAAAGACTGAGTAGTACACTTATGCTATTGTTTAAGATATGAACACCCATACTGTACTCGATACGCTTAGTCTTATAATATGTTATCGCAAGACCAGCTGACATAATACCATAGATGACAATTGTCTGAAGCGTAAATGCTGAGTGACCAGCCATAAAGAGAAGACTGGAAATAACAAGACCCGTCTTAAAGTATTTTCCAAAGAGCACCTTGGCTAAGAGTCCCCTAAAAATGATTTCTTCCATAATCGGAATAATAAAACCGGCGACTACTAGGTGAAGATAGAATGGTACGTGGGCAAAGATAGCATTTAAAGCATCTTGATTTTCCATAGTCGCATTGTGTGTTAACTGACCAATAAAATACCCTAGAAGATCACCTAGGAAAAAGATGACGAGATTAAGAGAAGCAATCGCAACGAGACGTCTCCAATTAATCTCTTTAAGCGATAAGAGTTTAAATCTATAAGCAATCACGATAAAAATAGCCAAACTCCCTAATGCCCAAATACCGTAACCTATTTGCTCCACAAGTGAAAACTTACCATCCTGAGTAAGTAGCGGGAAAGCACCTAATAGTGTTAAATCTAAGATTAGTAGAGTGAGCGCTAAAACAATAACACCAATTTTCTTCATGACTTGTTTAAACATATCTTTTCTCCTTAATCTTCCTCAAAAATAAAGACTTCTTCAATAGTCTTTCCAAAATATCTAGCAATTTTAAAAGCCAGTTCCAACGACGCATTATAGCGACCTTTTTCGAGTGAAATGATGGTCTGTCTCGTGACCCCCATTTCATCTGCTAACTCTGCCTGACTAATCTTATTAGCCTTGCGAAGTTCCTGAATTTTTGTTTCCATGTGGCACCTCAACCTTATCGTTTATTCTCAAATAGTTAAACTCCTTACTTTTCTTTGTTAAGTTAACTTTACATTTATAGTATAGTCTACTTTACATATTTTGTAAAGTCTTTTTTACATTTTTTGTAAAGTTTTCTTTACTTATTGAATTACACATATATAGACATCGACAAATGATGCTTTCAGAGCATTCAAAAAAGCTAGCCAATCACTCGGCCAACTTTTCTGGTCTTATCAAATTTTTGATAACTTATTTAGTTTTAAGGCGCTCAACATCACGCGCAATCACCAACTCTTCATCTGTTGGGATAACAAATACTTTAACAGCTGACTCTGCTGTTGTAATATCGCCTACATGTCCAAAGACATTCTTTTCAGGATCCACTTCAATACCAAACCAAGTGAGACCATCCAAAACTGAAGCACGAACTTCCGCAGAGTTTTCACCAATACCTGCTGTAAAGACGATAGCATCCGCTCCGTTCAACACACCGAAGTATTGAGCGATGTATTTACGCAAACGATCCACATAAAGATCATAGGCCAAGGCACATTTTTCATCACCAGCATTCTTACCAGCAATGATATCACGCATATCACTTGATTTTTCAGAAATGCCAAGAAGACCTGATTCCTTATTAAAGACGTGACGGATACGCTCAGCATCTGCCATTTCAGGCTCACGATCAATAACAAATGGAATAATCGCAGGGTCAAGGTCCCCAGTACGTGTTCCCATCATAACGCCACCAAGTGGTGTCAACCCCATTGACGTGTCTACTGATTTACCACCATCAACGGCAGTAATAGAAACACCATTTCCCACATGGGCTGTGATAATCTTAGTTTCTTCAATTGGCTTACCTAACAACTTAGCTGCTTCTTGAGAAACATATTGGTGGCTAGTTCCGTGTGCTCCATACTTACGGACTTGGTAGTCTGTATAGTAACGATTAGGCACTGGATAACGGTAGGCCACTTCCGGCATAGATGTATGGAAGGCTGTATCAAAAACAGCAACACTCGTAATATCTGGGAGGAGCTCCTTAAAGGCACGAATCCCTGAAGCTGCACCTGGATTGTGTAAAGGTGCTAAAGCTGACAATTCTTCAATCTTAGCCAAGGCATCTTCATCCACCAAGCTTGATTCTTTGAAATATTCTCCACCAGCAACCACACGGTGACCAACACCTGTAATTTCATCATAGCTCTTGATAATATCAAAACGAATCAAATCATCAAGCAAGATTTTTACTGCCTGAACATGGTCAGCAATATCTAGAGTTTGCGATTCTGAACGGTCATCAAATTTTACTGTTGAAACAGAATCTTTCAAGCCGATACGTTCAATCAAACCCTTAGCAAGAACAACTTCATCTGGCATCTCATATAGTTGCCATTTCAAGCTTGAGCTTCCTGCATTAATTGCTATTGTTTTTGTCATAAGCCACCTCTTTGTAAAACGCTTTCAATAATATAGTCCTATTCTAACATGTTTTGCTAGAAAATGGAATTATCTGATTTCCATTTTTGGAAATTCTCTGTAAAATCTTTGAGGACCTCTGGGTTTTGCAAATCGCTAAGTGGATAAACAAAGGTCTCAGGAGCATTTTCAGTTTGTTTTTTAAGCACAAAGATAGACTTCATGTTATGTTTATTGCCAAAAGCTGCTTCTGGAAGAGTGATAACGGCAATAATATCAGCATAGCCTGATAGCCATTTCTTAAGCAAATCACTTTGTGGGCTTGTCAAAAGATTAGTTGGTGCCAAAAGAATAGCAATACCATCTTTCTTCAGGTACTTGAGTGATTGCTCCATGAGAAGGTGATGGGCATAGGTGTGTTCACCAGTTGCTGCAACCTTGAAACGACTCGCAATCTCATCATTAGGGTAGTAACCAACAGGTAGGTCACTGATAATAACATCACTCTCTTTGAGAATGTGTGGTCGAACAGCATCTTCTTGGATGTAAACTGCACTTGAATTCACCACATCAGCAATACTAGCTGACAAATCGATAAGGAGATCGTCAACTTCCATTCCCATATAATTAAGGGTTTTCTGACTATTATTTAGAAGAGTTTCAGCCAAGTTTCCTGTCCCCGAACCAATCTCCAAAATATCTAATTGGTCGTCCTTGGTCAAACCTTCAAGTAGGTAAAGAATGATAAATCCAATAGCATCAGGTGTAAACTGGTGATTGGCTTGTAAGGCTTCCAATTGCCCTAGCTTGATAAACAAGAACTGAAAAGCACGACGCCACTCCTCTTTACTTAGATCAAGGGCACGTAATTTCTCGTTGTTTTTGATGATGACTTCATTAGCTACCTCAGCCCCCAAATAATAGGAATTTTGCTCAATAAGCGCATCGTAAGCATGGGTTCCAAGATCATTTTCAATGGTTTGGACATTTTCTAACAACAGCTCAAAGGCTGTCTCAATTGCTTCAAAATTCATGATTTCCTCCGTCCTTCTATCATATCAAAAAGGAAAGAGAATTTCTATTTCTGCTCCTGCTTCTTCACATAACGATAGGTCTTGATTTGGCCTTTACTGGCAACTCTAACAATCACTTGTTTGTCCTTAACCTCATAAGTCGTAGTTCCCTGAGAGAAACTAAAAGCACCTGCTTTCTTGTCCGCCAAGTCCATGGTCATCTCTGCCATGAGACGACTTTGACTGGAGATCATTTGCGCTTGGTTCTGTCTAGAGCTAGCAACCACCCGCTCCAGATAAACATGCAGAAGAAGTGTGAAAATGCCAGCCATAAAAAGAGCGTAAAGAAGAACGCCTCCCCTAACCTGTTTTTTCAAAAGCATAAACAAAACTCCTTTGTAGCCCATTTTTAAGAGTCACTTGGATGGTGACTATCTGGTTATTTTGGCTAATTGTACTAGCTTTTACATTAAAAAGCATGGGTTGGTAGCCTCGACCGTCAGCATTTGTTTTTCGAAAATCAGTAGCACTTGATAGTCCAAAAGCTAAGTCTTGATTATCCTGCTTGACATAGAGTTTGTTCCCCTCTACCTTTACCAACTGACAACCTTCTAATTCTGCCTCCATTTGTTGAACGAATAGAAGCCAGTCTTGGCTTTCTTGTTGCTTGACCTGCTTAACATTGCTCACCAATACTGTGGTCAGACCTTGATAAACTTGAACTGAACCAGCAATCACCAACAAGGCCACTAGACATTCCAAGAGGGTAAAAGCACGAACCTTGCTATTGAGAGACATGAATAATCTCCTTTCCTGATTCATAAACCGCGATACCTTGCTGGCTACGTTTTACCGTCACTGTGATGCCATTTAAGGTCAACTGATCCTGTTTGGTCTGAACTGCCATGGTTGCCACACTCAAGACCTCCTGTTGGTGGAGATTCCTAGCCATTAGCCTACGATTGGTATTGATCTGATCCAAGATAAGACCACTGACGAGTACTAAGACAGCCATTGCTACCAAGCTTTCGATAAGAATATAGCCTCTAAGAGACCGTCTTTTTATATTTACCGCTGCCCATGTTAAGCTGATAGGTCACCACCTCCTTATCACTTGAAAAACGAATCTTGGTGAGGCTAGAGTTGCCACCTTTGGCATCAAACACTAGCGTCTGCCCCTTATCCAGATGTATATTTTTAGGAATCACCAGACTTGATTTTCCGTTACTGATTTTATCCTTGGACAACTGCAATTCAACATTGGACCCTTCCGCCGCTGCCAAGCGCTGACTATCTCGGTATAGGTACTCAAAGCGCAGATAAAAAAGATTAGTCTCAACCTGCTGAAAAATACCTGTGACTGAGCCTGATAAACTCAGAGTGAGAAAGGCAACCACTGCTAGAGTCACCAGACTCTCCAACAAGGTGAAGGCTCTAATTGGCCACTGAGCGGCTTTCGCCACCATGTTTCGCATAGTAATCATTGTATGAATCTGCCTGTTTTTGCGTGATTTGACCTTCTGAAACAAGAGCGGCTAAGCTAGCTGTCTTGTTATTCTTCATTTCATAAAGTTCTGCTTGAGAATCCACGACCTTGACCACAGCCGCATTTCCAGTCTCTTTAACAGAATCCTTCTGCTTGCTCAAGTTAGGTACAAAGAGCAAAAGGAGAATACTGATAATGAGAAGCACGACCAGCATTTCAATTAATGAAACTAAAATTCTTGATTTGAGCATAAAAAAAGACTTGGCAGTCCACGCTACCAAGCGACATGAAAAAACAAAAACATTCGGCACGTAATCCCCTAAAGTACATATATAGTGTACCTTTATTTAGATTAAATGTCTAATGATTTATCATGAACACACAAAAAAGCCCGACATAAAGTCGAGCAGTTCGAGAAATTTATCGAAATGATACCAAGTATTCCACTGACTATAGTATCACTTATCTATTGAAATCACAAATAAAAAAAGAGCTATGAGATAACCTCGTAGCTCTTTGCCTATGATGGACTTATATTATACCAAATAAAAAAAGCCCCAGCAAACGCTGAGGCTCGACCACTACCACCACGATGTCCGAACTGTGGTCTGTCGGGAGGTGATATACTCCTTTTTATTTTATTTTGATTCGTGGTCTTGATTAATTATCCGTAGTAGTTAACGAGGTCGTCCTTATCCCAACATGAGAGCCAAACCGTGCCAAATTGGCCAAACTCGAAGTGTCGGTAATAATAGCCGCCATAATAGCCACCGTCAGTCATATCAGTGATGTTAGTTTCATCACCGGCAAATGAGAAGAACATTCCGGCCTTGAAGTCTTGGTCTGCACCGTCTGGCAAGTCGTTGCCGTCAGCGTCTACCCAGTTAACCATTGAAACAGGAATGCCGTTCTCTGTCCAGTCAAACCCTACTGGTGCTAAATAGTCACATTTGATTTGCCAAATACCATTGACATATTTGACCTCATTGGCTTCGTAGTACGCTTTCGATTGCGGCACTACCGCAGTGTTAGCTTGGTTGTTGGTTTGAGGTGCAGTGTCAGCATAGCGCCAAACTTCGATATAAGCCGGCTGATTCCATCCGTAGTAATCATTCCAAGGGTAAGTATTGATAGCTTGCCCTGGCGCTCCTTGTGTTGAGTAGTCACAACTAATAAAGTATGTATCATCAATCATAACACCGACATGTCCACCGGCTCCACCAGAGCTTGACATGTCAGCACCCCAAGACATCAAAACAATATCGCCTGGCAGTGCGTCCCATGATTCATTACGGCACACACGATAAAAACCGTTGTTTGAGAGCTGCTGACCAAGCGTTACTGTTGATGGTAGCCCTTGGATTGGGATGCCGGCATCCTTCAAAACTTGAGACATGATACCAGAACAGTCTCCAGTGCCGTCTGAACCATTGCGAGAACCAAACATTGAATATGTTACTAGCCCTCGGCGGCTAGTAAAACCTGTAACGATAGATTGTTGAACACTCATTTAAGTGCCTCCTTTAATTATTTTTGAATAGACTGTTTAATCTCCAAGATAGTTTTTTCCAACTCTTCAACTTTTTGTTTCAAATCGGCAATTTCGCTCGTTGGTAATTGAGATTTTAATACAAATGGGTCTGGCATCCATGCACGTGCTTCTACAACATGAGTCACAAAATTATCGTATGTTGGAAATAATGAATACGCTTTTTCGACAGTCAATGATAAAGACTGTTTATCTTGAATCTCCTTAATGTCCGCCCCCACAGTTTGAGCAAATTCTGTGAACTTACTCATAGCGCTCACGCTTTCGCAGTATTATAGACGCTCACAAGGTCTCCTTGCTCAATTGTGTCGAGACGAGTACCCAACTCAGTCATTTTGGTAATGATACCACCGTTGGTGTTGCCGCCAGCTGCTTCGATGTTATCAGCGATTTCCTTGAGTGTGTTAAGGTTTTCGGGAGCTCCACCGATGATGTCAGCTTTCGCTTGAGTAATCGCTTGCGTCAAGCGTTCCTCTGTGACACCAGTAGCATTGCTAGCAATAGATGCCTTGATTTCCTTGATGTCTGCTCCGACTGCTTGGGCGAAATCATGTAATTTACTCATTTAATTATTCCTTTCAAATTTTAGCAAGATTATAGATATTAACGAGGTCTTCTGTGGTGTCAGTGCCACCACTGATTAACCCGGAATCTCGCAATTCATCAGCTAGTAACTTTAACTTAGGGCTCTTGTCTGATGGGATAGCACTGTCCGCATTTAGCGAGTTCTTCACTTTCACCCTAAAATTATTAGACGGGAAAATATGCCCGTCTAGTTTGATCTCGAGGTAGTAAGTGCCAGTAGCTACTACACTGCCCATTGAGAATGAAAACACTCCGTTTTCAACAGCAACATCTTGATAGAGTGCCACCGTTTCATCGTTGGACAGTGTTAGCTTACCAGTACCGGACAGTTCCATGCGTTTCCCATCGTACCCTAGAATTTCAAAAACCAAATACGGAAGTGGTGTCCCCAGACTTGAGGACATCACCGCCTTTAATTTGGTTGATGGAAGTCATGAGTCTAGCCATAGACTAGTCCTCGCGAGGCGCGTGGTAGTTTAATGCTCGTTCGCTGTCAGCTACTCCCTTAGTCGTTGGGTCTGTTACGATTCCCAAAATTACCAAGATCACAACGAGGGTATTAACGCCCTCTTGAATGTTGCTAGGGATGTGAAGCCCGAATTGTTGCAGCATAAGGAAAACTGCTGAGATAAGAGCTACAAGGGTAGCTTTGTTTTGTAAGCGTAGTTTAAAATTAATCATTTTCATTATTCTCCTTTTCTTCTTTCAAGAAAAACTTTTCTTTGTCGATGTTTCTCTTAACGTATTTGTCAATATAAGGGATTTCAACCCCTAACGCTGATAGACTAGCCAAAATACTAGAGCCGTAAGCAGCTATCATGGCAAAGATAAATGTATCTATGACACTACCTAAATTCATGAAAACTGCGAACGGGTAGAAGATTGCTACAAACGTAAACATGGCAATGTGACCGACTAGCCCTTTTCTAAATTTCGAGCTTGAAAACTCATGGAAAGCCCAAGCTCTGGCCACCCCGATGACGATATCACTGAGAATGATAATCATGAGCAGAAACACCCATAAATGCTCATCAATGCCGTGTTCATAGAAGTCTCTGACTACGTCGAACACGCCAAAGATGCCGTCTGGTTTGTCGTGCATTTCACACTCCTTAACATATTATTTAACCCCCATTTTTAGCTTATTTCAAAAGAATATTATTACCGTCGGTAGCATAAGCGATGAAGTCGTTAGAATCCACCGGTGCCAAACGACCATCAACCAAGCCAATACGTTGACCCATTGTCAGTGAGCTGATGCCAGTATCATCTTTAGCGACGTAGCCGGCGTACTTAATCACACCCATAGCGTTAGGTTCAATGTCGTCGAGCGATACACCGTAGAAACGCCAAGGTTCATCAGCTCCTAACGGCTGTACTGAGTTACCGACCAACTTAACCGGCGTACCGATTGTGATTTTAGTCTGACTAGTATTTTTCAGCGTTCTCACTTCATCCGCAAATTCCACACGCTCTTTTCTGCCCGCACTGTTGATGTTGATGTATGGCACAATCGTATTACCACCGCCAGACACTGCAAAATGGTTGCCATGTCGAGAATTACCTTGTTCCTCGAACAACTTGACAGCCTTGTCGATATTGCAGTTCTCAATAGTTACGATTGATTTCTTAGCACCTGTGCCGTAAGACCCGAAACGAATTGATTCCTCATCACTACCCGTGATAAAAGTACATTTTGAAATCTTCACACGGTTTGATTCGACATTGAAATTGTCGTGCATCGAGAATGGCAATGTTATTGACTTGAATGTACAGTTTTCAAAGTGGTAGCTACCACCGCTACCCATACCAGCAGCGTAAGCTTGCGTTGAGTTCCAAACACCCGACTTGTTTCCTAGATGCTCAAAGTAGCAATCAATATATTTCATATCATTGTTTGCGTACTGGTTATTTGTTTCATCATGGACAGCGTAGCGGGTATTTCGGACAGTAATCTTGATATTCTTAATCATATTGTGTCGCCACGCATTCAAAACGCTGATACGGCTCGAAGTGTTTCGAGTGGTTTTGCTATCTGGTACGTCCATCTTAAGGCGAACATCACCGACACCGATAATGTTAACGTAGTCTGGAACCTCGATTCCTTGACGCTCGCTGTTGGTGTTCTCAACGGTACGAAGGAAGTCGTCACTGCCCAATTCTTGCAAGATGTCATATTCTCCGCTATGGATGTAGATAGTGTTAGGGTTGTCAGCACTACCAGCACCAACAGCCTTGATGGCTTCAGTCAATGTGCTAAAATCTCCACCGGTTTTTTTAACGGTGTACTCATTCTTAACTTTAGGAAATGCAATTGGTGTATTACTTTCAAGAACGGTAGCCCCATAATTGAGATTAGGGAGCTTAGACGCTCCAGCCAAACCGCCTTGAATGAGTTTTGAAGCTGGGTCAGCAAGTCGTCTCGTAATTAGTAGGTAGCCATTTTCGGTTGGCGTGAAATCCTCGCTAATCAAATTATCGCCACTTGAAAACTGTTTGAGTTTGCGATTATCGATACTGAAATAGTAAGTGAAAAATCCTCGGACATCCTTCAAGCCATATTTCTTGCCTTTTTCAATGTAATACGGTGGATAAACTGCCCAATCTGCTGAATCTCCCTTATTCTGGGCGGTACCAGTGTAATACTTCCCGCGGATGAGCGTATTTTCATCAATAAGTTGCTTGATTTGGGTTACAAAATCCAAATCAGTAGCCTTGACATCTACTTCCAACTTAGGAATTTTAAGGGAAATATAGCCGTCTGGCAGATTGTTTAAATCAACGTTAGCGGCTGATAGTTCTGCTACTGACGCATTGAACACTTTAGGTTTAGGGTCAGCGTTTTGTGTTGACACATAGAGGATTGCGTCCTCTGACGGTGTGTATTCTGTGCTAGTCACAACATCGCTGTTAGCAAGTTTCTTAATCACACGGCTACCGTCCACTGATGTCACATAAGACAGTACCCCACGAACGCCGACAATGTAATAAGTCTTGCCCTTGTATAGATTTACTGGAAGATAACGGCTCCAACCATTATTACTGTCATTGATAATCTTACCGTTATTTTCTACCCAGAATGTACCTGTGATTCGGTCAGTAAGCATTTGTTTGATACCTTGGGCAAAGTCGATATTATCAGCGGTTACTTCGTTACCGCCAAGCCCACGAGACTGGTAGACGCCCCCTTCTTTCCACGAGCGTGCCCCTTCATCGTAGTAGTACCATTTACCGGTGTCCTTGGCTACTACAATACCGTTAGCACCGTTTGGGTAAGTGCTACTGATTTCTGATAGTGAGCCTAAAACCGCTTTGGGTGCGTTGGACTCAATCTTGTTGAATTTCTTCTCAACGAAATCGGCACTTGCCTTCCCGTTAAGTGTGTTCTCGATAGTGCTGAGACGATCATCAAGGTTGCCAGCTAGACCACGGGCCTTAATGACTTCCATGTTAGTGTTCCCGTTAGTGGCACCGTCTGCATAAGCTATTTCAATGCCTGTAGCAATAGCCTCTCGAACATCCGCTCCCCTTGTTTTTGTACGAATAGCCTTAGTCAAAACATTGATGTTTTTAGTTTTTTCCAAAGGCGTGACATCATCGTAGAGGTTCAAACGTCCCTCTGCTTCAGTTTGTGGCATGTTTAATTACCTCCTGCATTTAATTCTTGTTGTAACCTAGCGATTTCAGCTTCTACGTCCTTAATCGTCCTAGTCCGCTCTTGCTCATCCATATTGAATGACGCAAGTTGATTATCATAGTTAGCCTTGGCCACAAGATAATCAGCGTATGCCTTATCATAAGCTGCGAGCTCGTCCGCTGATGCGTTTGGAGCCGGTGGTGTAGGCAATGTAGGGGCTGTCGGAGCTGTGCTAGGTTTATTCTTGAGTGCCGCAAGTTGACTTTGTAGTGCCTTCAAGCGTTTAGTCTTATTAGCAATCGAAGTATCTTGTTTAACCCGCTCGATAGAGTTTTCAGCTTCTTGTAATTGCAATTGATATGCTGCGAGTGATTGAGATTGTGATCCGATAGTCAAATCAACACTCTGTGGGTTAAGGATATCAATTTTTTTCTCTAAGATTTGCAAAGTTTCAATCCCAGACAGTGGTGCGTTGATAATCGGGTGTTTATTCCCAATTTCAAACTTGTCATATCTGTTATCAATCAAGTAACGCTCAACCGCTGAGATAGTCCACTTAGCGAGTGCGATTTTTTGGTTTCGTAGGTACTGCTTGCCACGGGCTAACAGCACATTGGGATTGTCAATTTCTGTCCAAATAACAGCTTTACGAATGATCCCGAACTCTTTAATAAGCTCTTTGTCTTCTAAATAGGCACTGTTGTTGTTAACGTGCCAAATGGTCAACTGTTCTCTGGTAACGTCTGGGCTTTGGTCCTCGTCTGGATGTTCCTTTTGAATATCAGCCCCGATTGGCATGATTTGAGTAGCCAAACCATCAAAATCGAGTGCCCGACTGGCAGATTTGATGTTCTTTCCAATCTGAAGGGGCGATTTCTTGGTTTCTCCGATTTGAGCGGTCCAATCGACATATAAGCGAGTATTCCGCTCGTAAATGGTCAAATAGCCACCGATATTATTAATGATACGCTCTCTGACACAGTCCCAAGTGCTCTCGTATCCAAGATAACGCCAAGGCTTATCCGTCCTACTGTTAACCGTGCAAGTGCCCAAATTAATGCGTTTGTAGTCCTCAACCTCGCCGTTTGCAACTCGTAAAATTTCAGTTAGGTAAGGCGCCGCTCCTTGGTTTGGTAATTTTTGGAACCACTGAGCAGAATCGTGAAGGAATGAAAGGAAGTCCTCGCAGGTCACTTTCTGAGCGAATCCGTCCGTCGTCATTTCGTTCGTAGATGTTAGAACCCGCCCCACAAACTCAACTTTGCCATCGTAGAGATTAACCACTTCGACAATAGACTTAAACGGCACCATCTTGTTATACAAGGGGTGTGTGAATGAGATAGCAAACGAAAATTCATGAATCGTATTTAGCGCTTGCGTGATTTCACCAACGATAACAGTACCACCTCTTGGGCTGTACGGGTCGTGGATTGTCTTGCGTCCATGCGTGGTGCGGTTTAGCTTATCCCAACGCCTAGCATTAAAATCACTCCACCAATAGACAGCGTACCCGCCTCTTTGCTTAGCGGTTTTGGGTGGGTCTGGAACGACGATTTTTTCACCACCAACACCAACGAGTTGACCGTTATTGTCGTACACATAGACGTGGGTAAAAAACTCCCCATGCTCGTTATTGTGGTCTGAGACATTAACAGTACAATACCAACTATCCCCCCAACGAACACCGTCATACCAGATAATGTCGTCTTGGTCTGCGACTTTCCCAAAAGTCGGTGAATATTTCTCCGCCCTGCTCCACGTTGGGAAAGATACTCCTTTAATACCAGTATCATTACTAAGATTTGAAACCTTGACAGCGTAACCAGTATGACTAATGTTAAATACTTCGATTTTACCGCTTGCACTCATGCCATCACCTCATTGTTGAAATGCATGGCTATTGTGCCATTACCTTTAGCTTTGAAATAGTTGATTCCTTGATACAAAGTCAATGCAAACTCCCTATTCTCACCACGTTTCAAGTTGTAAATTACGCCCTCTGAATCGGTTAGCGTGATATCTTCGTCGCAATAAATGACTGGACTGATTGAAGTGTCACCAGAATTAACAAAGTAAATTGTCCTTTCTGATTTCGTATATCCAAGTTGCCATTTAGTCCATGTTGAGTCGTCACTTTCAAAATCGAATGTGTCCCATACATCATCGAAGTATTCGTTCTCATGGTAAGCGAACGGATAACACTTAAATGTGATGGTAGCAACCAGATTCTTTTTGATAGGATCGTCAGCTACTTTGATGTGCTTAATCTTACCCATCCAGTAATAGCGTCGGTCATGCGTATCAAATAGCTTGCGTTCCGTTTTAGTAACCATTTGAGACTTAATCATACGCTCTGCCGTCTTGCGGTCTTCATACTCCGTAAACGGTAGTTTAAACTCGTATGTAATCTCTCTAGGCTCGAAAACACGCTCCCCCAGAACGCTAGAGAAGTCAAGCACCCCCTGCATAAAAGGGATAGACTCGACAATCTCTTTTTCGTCTGGGGTAGGTGCTTCACGTTTTTGTAGGTACCACCCAGCGTCACGACTATTAAAATCGCCGAATGATATGTACTCTTTGATTTTAGTGATCATAATCTGTGTCGTCCTTTCAGTGTTTTAATCGTATCAATGGCACTGTTGAAATTATTAACTGTGCCACCGACTAGAGCACCGGTATCTAGTACCATGTTTTGACCTTGTGCCACTTGGTCTTTGAGCTCTCCGAGAGCATCAATCACATCGCTAAGCAACCCTGCTGAGTGAGCAGCATAGGCTTCTTGACGGGCTGAAATTGTAGCGTCTGGGGTTTTATCACGCAAGACTTCCATTTTAAGCTGACTAGCCATGTTAGAAGTGGCACCAGTCAACATGGCATTAGCTCGAACGTTAAACCCGTTGACTTGGTCACGGATGAAGTCCAAGCTATTAGCAACCTCTGGAGCTGATTCATCGATACCTCGAGCAATACCAAGACCGATATACCAACCAACTTGGTCACGGAATAAGTGAGATGGTGAATGGATTTTGGCTTTAGCCTGTGCTGCTCTTTCTGCTTGCGCTACAAGGGCATTAGCTGCCGCTGTAACTGCTCCAAGAGCTGACATCAGACCGGCTGCAAGACCTTGTCCCATGTAAGCCCCTGCTGAGAAGAAGGCTCCATAACCGGCTCTAGCTGCGGCTGCTGCTTGGTTAACCGCTGCTTGCGTAACTGCAACTAATTGCTGTCCGCTTGCTTGCATGGCTGAAACCATTTGAGCACCACCGGCACGGATAGCGGCAACGACTTGGTTCATGCCGTTTCTGACTGCTGAGACAATCTGATTCATGAAGGCTTGCGTGCTAGCAACCATTTGCATACCGCTAGAACGTAGAGCCGCTGTCATTTGCATAGCTCCAGACGTTACCGCTTGAACCGCTGACATCATGCCTGCACTTACTGCCATGCCTAACGACATCATCGTTGCCTGCAATGTCATTGCTGCCGCTCCAACGGTAGCGAACACGCTAGCTAACATCATGACTTGAGCACTTACCATAGCAAGCCCAGCTCCTGCCATTTGGGCTGAACTAGCAAGCATAGCAAGCTGACTAGATACCATAGTAGCCATCATGGAAACCATGCTGAAACCAGTCTGAGCGGTCATGAGCTGAGAACCAAACATGGTCACTGCTGAGCCTGCCATCATGAGCTGTGATGTCATTTGCATTAAGCTGGTAGCAAACATCATGAATTGAGTGTTTAGCATGGTCAATGAAGTACCAATCATCATGAATTGCGTACCAATGAGCGTTAAGCTAGTACCTAGCATTGTTGAGCTAGTAGCCATCATGGTCATGCTCGTAGTGATCATAGTTAACTGAGCAGCTAACATAGTTAAGCTAGTAGTTAGCATAGTCATGCTTGAGCTAATAGAAGTCATGCTAGCAGTCAACGTCATTGAAACTGTACTGAACTGAGTTAGTCCAGTCGCAGCAACCATCAAGGCTGGTGCTAGTGTCATGATTTGTGTTCTAAAAGCAGTAATAGGGGCTACAATAGCCGTTAAGCCTGCTAGCGATTGACTAGCTTGACTAGAGAACGTACTGAATGCCGTGCCCGCTGTGGTCAACAATGATTGTAAGTTAGTAAATGATGACTGAATGCTTGTAATCGTGCTCGAGAATGATGTCAAACCAGATACAGCACTAGATGCTGAACTAGACACTTTACTCATACCATTGCCAAGGTTGGCCATACCAGTACCAGCTTGAGCAAGTCCCGCTGAGTTATTACCAATCGACCCAACTCCTTTGGCTACTGCTGCAAGAGACGCAGCCATGTCTCCAAGGTTAGTGTTGGTGATCTTAACAACACCATTGGCAAGCTGATTGAATCCAGACCCCGCTTTTTGAGCAGCCGTACCGATTGAGTTGAACACATTAGCGAGACTATTCAATACGCTACTGATTGCACTACCAGCGGATGTAATCACGCTTGAAATCCCTTCAAACGCTGATTTGATACCGTTTCCGATACCTTGAGCCGCTGTGCCGATTGATGTTCCGACTGATTGCACTACGCTAGCAATCCCTTGCAATGCTGCACCGATAGCAGAACCGACAGAACTGATAATGCTTGCCACACCACTAAGAGCTGTACTGATAGCCGTACCGATACCCATTGCAGCGGTAGCAATTGCCATTCCTGCCGCTGACACAACCGATGCTATGCCACTAAATGCAGCACTAATCACACCACCAATTGCCGTAATGATAGGCACGATTTGAGTGATTGCTGTAACAATCGCTGAAATGATTTGGGTGATTATAGGTGCTAACGTTTGGACAACCGTAACGATAGCAGAAATCACTTGACTAATGACTGGTGCCATTGTTTGAACGACTGTCACAATCCCTTGAATCAAGGTCATAATGACTGGTGCCGTTGCTTGAATGGCTTGGACAATCACTTGTAAGACCATTGCAATCTGTGGTCCAAACTGGCCAATTACTTGAGCAACTTGGACAATACAATTAGCGATAACTGGTGCGATTGCCACGATAGCGTTAGCAATGATTTGGGCTACTGCCGTAATTGTGTTACTGATAATTTGGACAATCGGAGTGATTGCGGTAGCTACTGCACTGATTGCAGAACCTAGAGCGGTAGCCAATCCACTAAAAGCGTCAATGATAGCTGGCAACGTCCCTAAAATAGACGTCCAAGCATTACCAAACGCTGTAATCGCTGGGGCTGCATTGCCTAGAGCGGTTCCGATGGCTTCAACCAACGGTGAAAGTTTGGCTAGCCCCGGCGCAGCTTCACCGACTGCCTTAACAACGATTCCAAACGCAGTGCCAAAGGCTTCGATAACGGTTCCCATTGCACCGCCAATAGCTCCGACAACAGTGCTAATTGCACCACCTAAAGCTCCAAGGATTTGCGAAACGCCTTGGGATTGAGTAGCGAGTAAAGCGAGTGAAGCGACTACGATAGCAATAGCGGCCCCGATTCCGACTGCTGCGATTGCGGCAGAAGTCCCCAAACCTGCCAATGTTGAAAAGCTGACACCTTTTAAACCTTGCAAGACTGCTTTAAGCCCTTGGCCAAATCCTTTAAAAGCAGTTGATAGCCCTGTTCCGATGCCTTTTGCAGCCGTTGAAATACTAGTTCCTGCTGACTTAATGACATTAGCCATTCCACTAAATAGCTGAGTGATAGTTGATTTAGAACGTCTCGCACTGTTAGCAGCTTGTTCTGTTCCTTCTGCTGCATCCTCTCCGAATTTCTTGAATGGGTTTAGACTCTTGATGAAGTCCAAACCTTTCAATGCAATGCCTACCGCTGAAATCCCAGCCTTAGCAGTCATGAAGCCTGCTACCATTGCCAAAATACCGCTAGTGATACCGTTTAAGATTCCCGGCGGAATTGCACTGATAAACCTAGAAATTGCTGAAACTGCTTGAGAAATCCAGCTAACTAGTGTTCCAAGAGCTGAGCCAAGCCCTGCAATGATTGACTGCGTTTGTGAGCTACCTAATACCTCACCGAATGACGAACCGATAGCTTTAAGGGCGTTCCAAGTATCTTCCACCGCTGCTTTAAAAGATTGAAACGCCCCAGTGTCAGCAAATGAGCTGATGAAACTTCTAACTGATGTAGTGGCAATATTTAGAGCTTGTGAGATGCCGTTAGCAATGTCACCAAACACTGAACCGATGCCCTGCATGAGCTTACTGCCATCAATCTTGCTAAACAACTGCTTGATTGAGCTTGAGATGTAAGTGAAGGTCGCGCCTAGATTCTTCAAGGCTCCCGTATTTGAGAAGCCTTTCCAAAGAGACTGCAACCCACTGCCAATCTTGTCAGCAATGCCATTGATATCAACTCTTTCTAATGCATCCGTAAGCCCAACGACTGCCTTAATGCCAATTTGATTGAGTTTCTCAAACTGTGGCATTAGCTTGTTGGCTAGCGATTCCTTCATACCGTCGATAGCTTGGTCAACGGTCTTGAATTCTGTCGCCATCTTACTAAATGTGTCGTTATTCCCGACTTTAGCGATGGCGTCAAAGAAGTCTTCAGTCTTAATCTTGCCGTCCTGGACAGCTTGCACCATCTCGGCAGTGCTCATGCCCATTTCTTTGGCGATTGCAGCGATACCGGCTGGCGTTTGCTCTAGCATGAGCTTGAAGTCTTGCCATTGAACCTTAGGCTTAGCTGCCATTTGGGTCGCTTGTTGGCTCAAGGTCTTCATGGCTTGTTGCGGATTCTCAGCCGCTGCCGCAAGACCACCAAAGCCCTTAACGAGCTCGGTTGTATTCTTCGTTCCAACCGCTGCTAACTGTGAGTAAGTAGAAGCCATGTCAGACGCTGAATAGATGGTCTTGGTTGCAAAGTCTTGCAACTCGCCTTTGACTTGCTTAATCTGGTCGGTTGGCATGTTAATCTGTTGCATGTTGCCTTCAAAGGTCTTCCATGCTTTAGTAGAACTGTTAAGCTCGCCTACCATTGACTTCATGCCATTACCAAGAGCACTAATACCGCCCATGATAGCGCCACCGATTAAGTTAGCGCCCAGAACAGATTTAAAGACCGAACCAACCTTACCAGCTGAGCCTTTAAGCCCCTCTAGTGAGCTCTTAATGCGTTTAGCCCCACTTTCAGCGTCTTTTCCGTCAAACAACGCCTTGATGGTGACTGTACCATCTGCCATAGATTATCCCTCCTTTCTAAAATTCTTCTTCATATTCCTCTTCTTCCTCGATGATCTCGTTAGGGAGAGCATAATCTTTCTGAAGCCTACGCATTTCCTCTTTGTATTCCGCTGAGTCGCCATTTTGTGGCTTCCATTTACGAATTTTGATAACTTCCATCAACTTCGTGCCCTCTGGCAGTCCAGACAGTAGAGCATTGAATTTTCGCCAATGCAATTCACCTTGTACATCGAATAAGTCAATGCCATAGGCTTGCAAGAATGACGAATAGATATAGTCGCCATCGTATCTGATATCGTAAGGAGCCCTTTGTTTCGTATCGTCGCTTGCCGTGGTCTTCATTGGATTGCCAGCCAAATCATACTCGACATGGTTGTCCTCAACGTCTGACAAGCTGATATGCTCTTCAAATACTGATTTGAAAACCTTTGATAGTTCCTCAAAAGAGTAATCTTCAAAAACGTCGTTAAACGCCTTGGCTTTTTTCTCTCTAGTCTCACCTTCAAGGCTCTTGCTGATTAGCATCCGAATAGCGAAATGCGGTTTGACATACTCTGGTATATCTTCATCCCTCATCATTTCAAACATCTTCAAAACGTTATCAAAAGACAAATCAAGGGCGTACTCTTTATCATCAATAACTAACTTATCTGTTAGTTTCCGTGATAAATCAATCATTCAAATACTTATCGAGGGCTGATTTTGAGTTTTGTTTTTCAAATTCCTCAGAAATGCCTTTGATGGCTTCAATGAGATAGAACATAGCGTTAATTGTTGACTGACCAGCGAATGCGTAAACTTGATTAAAGGCTTCTTTGTCGTCAAATACTTGATTGAAACCATCTTCTACCAATGCTTTCAATGCTCCGAGAGCTTCCTCGTCAGTAGTGTTTTGGAAAGCTTCACCTTTGGCCTGCAAGTCCTCACCAACCGCCTTCATGCGTTGGATATTGCTATCTGATACAGGGAAGTTAAGTTGGAACTCACCGAAATCTACTGGGATGACATTGCTACGTTTTTTAATTACTACCATGTTTGTTATTCTCCTTTAATACGAAAAAAAGAGGGTAAGGGCTAAACCCCACCCTCTTAGTTGTCTTATCTTGTTTTATTTAATTAGTGATTACCCACCGATTCCCGGTGTACCAGTTTCTGATGAAGCACCAGAACGACTAGGATCTGGTGACGCTGTACGTCCAGAAGTTTCAGAACCAGTGCCAGCGGCTGCTACTGCTGCGGCTGGTGATGCAGTAACTTCATGTTTCTCTGGTGTACGTGACCAGTTAACTTGGAATTTGATTGTTTCAAGCTCTGACGCTTCACCGTCACCGACTTCAATCTCAGAAAGTCGTGCAAGACCTTCTTTGTATGATTTGCCGTCTGGAGTTACTTCCTTGTACCAAACGATAAGGTCATCAGCTACAGCGTCCTCTTTGTCAACTACAAAGTTTTGAGCTTTATCTGCATAGTCACGGTGTCCCTCGAATGAACGACCTCGTGATTTAGATGTGATAACCTTTTCTTTAGTTCCGTCACCGTCGAAATATGCTACGTCATCGTCTTCTGCGTCGTTTTCCGGTGCAGATTCCTTGATGCCTTTGGCAATCCACATGTATTTGTCCTCTGTTGGTGGAGTGTCAGGGTGTTCTGAATCGAACGGTGCAATGTAATGCTTACGAATCGCATTTTTAAATTTAGCCATTTAGTTAAGGCTCCTTTCTACTTCTAGTCTTGCTTGCAAATCAAGCAAGTAAATGTAAAAGCCCTGCTCGTCGGCATCGTTTAAGCTCGGTGTCTCGACGGTCAAGGCTAGGAATGTATATGAATTATTTAAACTTGGTAACTCGAATCCGATTTTTGAAAGCTCAGTGTTTATCTTCCAAAGAATGGCATTTAGCTTTTGCTGGTCCTTTGATTTAATGGCTATCTCATAAGGTAGCGATAGAATCTGGGTGCCAGCCATGTCTTCGTCTTCCACTTTGCCACCCGGCAAGGGATAGACTGAAAGACTTTCGTCTTCTGAAAGATAATCAAGTTTGCATTTCAACGGCAGTCCAAGCGTATTGATGAAGTTTGCGAGAACTTCTGAAAAATCGTTGTCGTTCATTAGTTAACCCCCATGGCTCGAAGTGCGACTTTACCCCAGTTCTTACCATGCTTAGGAATAGCTTTCTTATCCCACCGCTTGCCAGTTCCGGGCGTAGTGTATTTGCTGAAAGTGAAGCTTCTATTTTTGTTGTAACTAGACCCATAGAATTGAGCCCTTGCATAAGGTCCCGGATATCTAATACCATCGCTAAAAGCTGAGCCGCTAGCGCTCAAGGTTCCGTCTCTACGAGGAATGAATTGCTCCATGTCCTCTATCATTTGGCTAATCATGGCTACCTTGCCACGCTTGACAGCTTCAGGACTGCATTTCTTTTCGAGGCCTTGCAAGTCAACTTTGACAGTTACATTAGCACCCATTAGATCACCTCTACTTCATAACAAAACACTTTATTTTGCCTTGGATAGTAAATTGGAATAACGGAACGAATCTTATAATCTCGTTTGCCGTCATTAATTACGCCGTTTTCAAAACTTTCGTCAAGAACCACTGGGCAATATTTTGGATAGATAAATAAAACACCGGGCTTTGATTCGCTACGATTGTTAGTCGAACCGCTAACATTGAACTGTCTATCAAATCTAACTGGTTTTAGGGTTGTGGGCTCATCATACGTTACTTTACCCCATACATCCGTTTCTCCCGTTAGCTTTTTGATTGTTACAGTATCAACCAACATGCGTTTATCTATCATATCCCACCGCCTTATATCCAAAACCAGCCAATGTCAGCCAGTTTAGAGCGTCAAGAGATAGATTGTACTTCTGGCCACCATTAGACGATTTAGAGCCGTTCTGATAGCTTACATGAGTACGTCCAACGGTCATGCTTGCTAATGAAGACTTGTCCTCGGCGGTCATAATGCCACTCGAATCAAGATAGGCGATTTGATAAGCGACTGCTTTCTTAACAGCTTTCTTGCGAGGCTCGAAATCTGTCTCAAAATCGGTAAAATCGTAGAAGTTCTTGATATAAGCATCAATGATGAGACTAGCTCTAGCTGATAGCGTTTCAAAATCTTCTACATCTTCAAAACCAAGTTTTAGAAATTCTGTTTCGGTTAAATATGTCATTCAACCACCTCCTTTGCTATTTTAGGAGGTCTAAGAGTTCCGCCTTGGTAAGTGCAGAAATACCAGTCAAGCCTCGTTGTTGTGCGATGATTCGCAAGTCAGCAACAGTCTTGTCTTCTAGCGTTTCAATCACTTCTTCTTTAACGTCATTAACGGGTGCATCTTGCTCGCCGATAGTATGACGACGCATTAGCATACCCATTAAGCACCTCCGAATTTAACGACTTTTGAATCATCGTAGAGATAGACACCGTAATACTCATCACCAGAGTAGACAGTGGTCTTTTTCAAGATGTCACGGTCGTTTTCAATCATGACATCACGTTTCAAGTTGATCACGAATGCACCATATTTGGCATCATCGTCTGTGTCTGTTTGAAGCGAAGACACTTTTACAAGGAAGCCTTTTCCTTCGTCAACTTTCTTAGTACGTACTATTTGCACGCCAGAAACTTCACCGAATGTGCCAGAAACGACCACATCAGCACCAACTTCTGAACCTTTCAACCAATTTTGACCAGCGTCAGCACGCAATTTGATAGCGTCCTTTGGATTGATAAGCGCTACATAGCGTGCGTCTTCCTCGTCTGCGAAGATTTCCAAGGCTTTGTCGATGTTCGCTACTGAAATTGGAGCTTCAGTGATGTTTTGAGTAGCTGTTTTAGCAACTTCGACGATATCGTTATCGACTTTATTAGCAATAGCCAAAGCAATCTGATTAGTAGCTTCACCATAGACATTGCCATGTCCGACCAAAGCAGCCTTGTCAGTGATTTCAATAGCTTTACCAGCTTGTTTGATCTTCATTTTTGTTTCTTTAGTGCCAAGTTGGTCAATTGGAATTGATTGACCTTCAGTGATTTCAGTGGCATCACCAGAATATGTCCATTGCGGCACTGTAAGCTCGTCCCCTGGACGTCCTACAAGAGTTGTTTCAACCACGGCGAGTGGTGTGAATTTGATAAGTTTAGGCAATTTAGCTGAAACCATGTCAGCCATTACCTGTGGATTGATGACTTGTGCAGTCGTTGTTGTTCCAAGAACCATAGATTAAATCATCCTTTCAATTGTTGATATAGCTCTGGGTCTTTATCAAAAAGCTCTTGACGCTCATTGATACCCATACGTTTAAAATCTTCTTTAGTGAGCCCATTCTGACTAGCAGACGGATTCCCACCGGCAAAGATTTTAGGCTGTTCGCTTTGCTGCTTGAAAAGATAAGGACTTGTCTCTTTCAATCCCTTAATAACCTTGTCTAGTTTAGGTTTACCAGCTTCATCAAGTTCGATATCGTCAAAATTGATGAATTTGGCAAGGTCATCCGAGTTGTGAGCGTCCACATCCTTCAACGCTAGGCGAATAGCGTTAGATTTGGTAACTTTCGCAAGATTAGCTTCATTCTCTGACTTGTAAGTGTCGAATTTAGCTTGTAAGTCCGTCAATTGTTGTTTGAGTTCCTCACTAGCTCCCTCTTTAGCTTGCAAGTCGTTGAGTGCTTGGCTTTGTTGCTCAAGTTGTTGTTTAAGGCTGTCGTTTTCAGCTTGTAGCTCAGACTTAGCTTGTGCTTTGGCATTCTCAATCCCTGAACCGTACGCATTCATTAAGGAATCGATAACCGCTTTATCTGTGATACCTGCTTCAATCAACATATCTCGTTTTAAACTCATGCTTAAAACTCCTTTGTTTTACGTCCAGTGGACTGAATTTGCCTAGTTTTACGACATTCGACAGGTCAATAGAAAAACCGCATCAATTCGACACGGTTTGTTTTTTATTTTGGCGTTTACGCAGCTTTATTTCTGTTTTGGCTTCACTCAAAGGGTCGCTGTAATAGCGTTCTCTTGAGTAATCTCGATGCAAGAATGGGTGCTGCGCTAAATAAGACCTCATTGCTGCTTGCCTTGATTTCACTTGCCCTTTGTATTTGTTTATCAAGTCTTCATCTTCAAGTTTGTTAGCAACGCGGAGCAACTCCTTTGATTTTCTGATAGAGCGCTCAATAGCCCTCTGTTTAGATTGAGCATTAGCGTTCTCTATTGCTTCCTCTGGAGTTAAGTTTTTCAAGTGGTCTGGTAAAACTGGTTTATAATTAGCTCCGGGAATGAATGGTGTCATAGTATGGCCACAGTTAATACCTTGGCACCCTCCGGGCTTGCCATAGCCGTAATCATCAAGAGCAAAGATTTTCTCGCCTTCCTCCACTCTAGCTTGACCAGTCGTTACAATCTGATGCTGTAACGGGGCACACATTTCACGGGCTGCAGGTTTCATCGAATAATAGAATGTATCAATTCCTAGCTCATCAGCCGGGGCCTTCCTCGCTTCACGATAGACACGCCACGATGTAGTTTTAATGATCATTCTAGCGTAAGCGTCAGCTCTCCAGCGTTTGCCGCCCTTGTCAGTAAAACCATAGAAACCCCTCTCAGCCCATTTCATCACTGTTGTTGAAATAGCCTTGTCTGGATTCATTAAACCAGTGATTACCTTTGCCACAGCCTCTTCAACAATATCTTGGTAGACCTTTCTGACGCTCTTAGGTAGCGTGGTATTAATCAGATTGTCAATGTCTCCAGTGGTCTGGTTGACGTAGTTAGCTAGATTTGTCTGAATAAGGTTGTTTGTAATGAAATCACCCTTACCACCCAAAGCCTCTAACAATTGGCTCTTAGTATCCTTGTACACCTTGTAGCCCTCATTCTCGATAACATATCTCAGCTGTTCCTCGGCAACACCAGAATACTCAGCAATGAGTTTGATGTTGGCGTTGTTAAGCAACCCCATTTCACTCATTTTCTCAAGTTGCCAAATATAAGGGTTGTCTTCAAGGCTAGCAGTCCCACGCTCTCTAACTCGGTCAACGACCTGGTCGAATAGGTCGATGGTCAATTGATGGTAGATGTCAGCTACTCGACTAGCGTCAAGCATTAGCTGTTGGTCGTTTAACTTGATAGGTTTCTTTTTAACCATACCCTATTACTCCCCATAAATGTCGACCTCGTCAGTAGTCCTAAAACTATCAGCGCTTGCCATAGTTTCGTCATTGATTGCTTGGTAAATCTCTTGAGCTTGTTCTTCGGTCACGTTAAGAGTTTTCTCAATAGCCATCGTCTTAGGTGCAAACCCAGCGGCTACCATCTTAGACCAGTAATCAAATTCAGCGTTTCGGTCAGTGAACACTCCATCATCCAAGTCTACGCTGATTTCATCCATCGTTGGGATCTCACCGATGTAGAGATTGTAGATTTTAGCAATCTCTAGAATTGAAATAACAAGCTCTTTCAATGATTGCTCTACAAGAGTAGCGATAGAGTTGCGCATTTGATAAGTGTCTGATTGCTCTGATACGACCTCGGTAGCAGTCTTCATGCTCTTACCGTCAAAGCTAAACATACCGGCTGACACGCCCAATTGCATTTCAAATAGGCTCAGTCCTTTGTTGATAGCCTTAATGTAATCGTCCGAACGGATATCTGTAGTAAGGTCAGTAATACCGATACCCTTATCCATATCACCACTGTCGAATTGTTCATAAACATTGTGACCTGTTTCGAACTCACGTTTGACTGTCACTTTCTCACCGCTAGTGTCATATTCAGTCTTAATCATTTGAGTTGGCACTGCAACCCTACGCTGACCCATTTTCACTTCCCACATAAACTCATCATAAGTGGTATTGATAAAGTCCATCGTAGTTTTAGCGTTGTCAAAGATGGACAATCCTAAAGGACTATTAATGTCCTTGTTGTTCATCCCTGGGGGCTTCAAGTACGTAAATAATGGTCTTGTAAGCCCGTTGAGTGTTACAGTCTCTTCCAAATCTTCGTAGAGCATTGATAGAGGTACACGCTGACCAATACGGGTTTTAGATTCAGACTCGTATAGCTCATTGCTGATTGTGTAAGCCTCTTTGCTCCACTCATGGAATTCAATCAGACTGTAATATCTTACTTTCTGGCCCTCTGTTTTGAGTGTTTTAGTAACGATTGCAGCACTCGATACATCTTGCGTATTTGATTGTAAAGGCAAGAATACCGGCGCTTGCACGAATGACACTCTGACACGGTCTTCATCGACATAAGGACGCATAGCAAGCCCACCGAGAGCCAGGCATGATTCCAGATAACGCTCGAAGTTCTTGCTGAATCTATCGGTTTTCAATGTCTCGTTGATAAACTCATTGGCCACCTCGTTATCGACTTGAATCGTAGCTTGCTCATTGAATACGAGACTGGCTACCTTCTTAGACGCTGTACGTCCAACGGGCAAGTGGTTGAAGTCTCGCTTGACTTGTGCTCCGTTGCTGTCTCGATAGGTAACACGGTCAAATGCTCCAGCAAAGTATCTGAGATTGTCCATGATACGATTGTATTCTTCGGGTGAAATAGCAATTTTTGGGTGGTCGGTGATACTGTTTAGACTTTGGTTAGTCAGCACGTAATTACTCCTTTTAAACATATTCTTAATGGTCTGTATGATTCCCATTCTTTCCTCTCCTACGCTTTGAGTCCTAAGTCTCTGGCATTGTCTAACACGAAATATTTGAATTCATCGACGGTGTGGTCGTCCTCTTTGATAACTTTCGGATCGTCACTGTGTATTGTCTTTTCATCATAACGATACATCTTGTGTTCCTCGTAAAATACCTTGTTAGCTGGTATGTCGAGGTAGTAGAAGCGCCCCTCAGCTAGCAAGCTGATAACCATGTCAATCATGGTCTGATTCTTCTTCTTAGCTACTGGATGCCACCGCTCGCCAAAGTCCTTGAAATATTGGTTTCTCAATGCACCCTCGGCGCTATCGATTGTCATTCTCAGCTTTGGTACTCGGTACTGTTTGAGTACCTTGTCAATGAAATTGCTAACCATGACAGTTAACTCACTCGGTGCCTTCTTAACAACTTGACCGGCTGGGCTGTAATAGAATGTATCTAACAGAATCACATTACCCTTTGCAGTCAGCCCATAAGCACCGCAAGCTGTAGCTGATTGTTGGTGTCCTGTATCCATTGCGAATGATATCCCGATAAGTCTATCGTCCGTTGGTAAACTATCGATAGCGTGAAACGTACTCATGTTATAGACCTGATTACCAAGACCAACCGCTTCACCTAGGTATAGATAGCGATAGTAATCGTAATCATTCTGTTTAATGCGCTCTATATCTTCAAGCATTTGTTCAGTGACAAAGCCTAACTTATCGTCAAGGTAAGTGCTTGAGTGTGCTAGATAGTTCTCGTTGGTCTTAATGTCCTCAAACCATTCGTTTATCCAGCTATATGGGTTCCTCGGTGGGTTGTATGACCAATAGAATTGCACAAACGGGGCCTTGTCGTGTTTCTGACGCATGAAAGTGACGTTTGATTGGTCGAAGTCCTCAGCGCTGTCAAACTCAGCTGCTTCCTCGTACCAAACGGCAATGATATTTCCAATGTCATTTGATTTCAGTTTCTGGAAGTCGTCTTGCCCATAGAAGTAGAAAGTCGAGCCAGTCCGCTTATGGATTATCTTAAACGGGCTTACGGTAGCTCTAAACTGAGTCTCTAGTCCAAACATACTAATGGCCCACAGTACCTTATTAAACACACTGTCACGGATTGTTCTGGCCACCTTACGAATGACAACTACATTAGCTTTTTCGCCTTTCATAATGTACTTAATCATCATGTAGACCAGCTTAAGAACGATTACAGACGATTTAAAAGAGTTCCGCCCACCTTTTAAGACGTTGTAAGGCTTTTGAGACTGCCAAACCGCCTTGAAATTGGGGTTTACATTTTTCTGAATATCAATCGTCGTCATTAGGGATATCCTTCCATGCATTAATGATGTTGACGTTCATAGTGCCTTCTATGCCGTTGTTTTCAAGTTGTTCTTTTCTTCTTTCGTTTTCAAGTTGAATTGAAACAATGCGCTCTCGTTGTTCTTTGCGGTCCAAGCTGTCCTTGGTATCGATGGCGACCAATCTGGCTATCTGTTCAAACGCTTTGACATTACCCTTCATGGCTTTCTGCATCATGACCATAGCTAACGCCATTTCATTGGTAGCTTCGAAGCCTAACGCTTCAAGTTGCTTTGATATATTTTCGTTCGCTACGTCAGCTTTTAAAATAGTATTGAATGCTTTTTTTAAGTCGGCTTTTTTTCGCCTAGCCTTGCCTGAAGCTATGCCGCCTCGGCGTTGTATTTCTCGTTGTTCCTTCTTACTTCTCTCAGTAATTGGTTTCAAGTTTTGTTCATTAGCCATCGCCTCACTTCCTGTCGTTTCAGTTTATTTTTTCAGCTTTCAGCCCAGTTTCTTCTTCCCAACGTTTAATTGTGCGTTCCACATATACCGGGTCAAGTTCCATTCCATAATAAATGCGTTCCGTCTTCTCACAAACCATCAAAGTGGAACCACCGCCATTGAAACTATCCAGCACGCGCTCGCCTTTTTTACTAGAATTAAGGACACATCTAGCAATCAATTTCAATGGTTTCATAGTTGGGTGGATGTCACTTCTAACAGGTTTGTCTTCGTAGAATATACTAGTGGGGCTGTTTTCTTGCATCGTCTTGATATAAGAAATAAGTTCCCCCTTAGTCATTTCTTTCAGATTTTCTTCATCTTCTTCGATGACTGTAGCTAACGAGCGGTTATCAATAAAGTAGTGTGAAGCGCCATCTTTCCACCCGTAGAGACACGGTTCATGTTTCCATTGATAGTCTTGGCGTCCTAAGACGATGCTGTTTTTACCCAGATAATATTCTGTTTTAGCAACCATCCCGTCTCCTTGACAGCAGCTCTAAAGTTTAACCCTTCACTGTCTGCGTGCCAGATATAGAATGCTCCCCCTGGTTTTAAGTGTTGATCAGCGACCGAAAACGCATCACGTAGGAACTGGCGGAAACTGGCGTCATCCATGCTGTCATTCATAATCGTCATGGCTTCCTCAGTCCCCCCTTCATACGCTACGTTATAGGGCGGGTCAGTAACATAGAGGTCTATTTTTTCACCGTCGATAAGTTCCTTCATGTCACCTGCAGAGGTGCTATCTCCACACATCAAGCGATGTCGGCCTAGTTGGTAAATATCCCCATACTCTACAGAGGACGATTGAGCATCTTCGCTTTCGCTTTCTTCTTCAGAGAGCGCATCCGAATCCCCATCTTCATCGTCAAAATCATCCAGAGTGTAGTCGCTGTCGGTAAAACCAAAAAGCCCCATATCCACGTTGTTAATGTTCTCGATTTCATCCAGCAATAACTCAATATCCCACTGAGCAATCTCTGCCACTTTATTGTCTGCTAATCTAAACGCCCTGACTTGTTCTTCTGTCAAATCGTCTGCGATGATAACTGGAACTGTTTTTAGTTTTAGTTTTTTAGCAGCCTTCCAGCGCGTGTGTCCATTGATGATCTCACCGTCTGACGTTGCCACGATTGGCACCTTAAAACCAAATTCACTGATGGAATTAGCAACTGGCTCAACCGCTTCATCATTATTTCTTGGATTGTTCTCATAAGGGGTTAACCACCCTAACGGTTTGTCATAGATCTGCATGTTTTCCTCACAATAAAAAAAGAGACTTAATAGTTATTAAGTCCCACTTTGTAATCAAAGCGATTTATAAGTCTCTTTTTGTTCATGTTATTTCAAAGCAATCACCCTCTTTCAAGGTACGATGCTATAATTATCAATACTAATATTATATCGCTGTTATACCGCTATATTCTCGCTTATTCTTCGCAATAATCTCCCGAAAATACCAGACATTCACCGTTTCTGTAGTTCTCAGCAAACTCTAAAATGGCTAGTTCTCTCATTCGATAATACTCGCTTTCAGAATATCCAAGATCCATATAGACTTCAATATTGTACTGCTTGCGATTTCTGCAATAACACTCTATCAAAATTTGGCTGTAATGCCTATCTGATAATGCGTTGATAGCTCTAACAATAGCTTGTAAGTCTTGTTCAGCGGCTACCTTGCGTGTTACCATGCTTTCGGTTTGGCTGTGAACCATTCCATCGAATGACTTGGGTTCTAACGAGAATGAAGCTGTTACTTTAGGGGCGTATTCCAAGCCCGCTATCCGTGTTAGCATGCGATACCTTCTTAGTACCTTTATAGCTTTCTTTTTGGTTGCGGCTTTATCTACTTCCGCAAATAGATTGATACTTGCCATGACACCCCTCTTGTGTGATATAATAATTGTATCGTGTTCAAAGAGTGCCGGCCATCGTGTCGGTCTTTTTTATTTTAGCTCAAGAAACGTTAAGAGATTTTATTGAAAAGATTGAATAAGTGTTTATTCTTGGGGTGTTTCTCAAGCCTTCTATCACCTTCTTTCTAGCCATTGACACCAGCAAGGTCTTTGGCTTTTTTTGTAATGCAAGATATCAATAAGAAAGAGGCTTTTTCACATCCTTTTTTCTTAAATTTGCTGGGTTTGTTTTGAGCAAGGTCTGTCAGCTTGCTCGTGTCGAAAAAGTGTTAAAAAAGTGTCCAAGCCACTAAAAACCTATATCCATTTTATTTTTAGTGTTTTGACAGACAATAGCTGGCAAGAGGAATCGAACCCCTTGAGCAACCATTCCAGCCTAGATATAGTGAAATCATTATCGGGGATATTCCCCTTTCGTTTTTGAAATAATACAAGAATTAAGTCGGATGAATTATGGAGATTTCTGACCTATATCTATTTGCAGGCATACGCCTTGGATAATAACGCTACCAGTAATGCGCTTTAGATTGGTAAATAAAATAAAAAAGGTTCCTCGATTCTATAACTTATTATTTACTGGATTTTGGTAGCATCCACGACCAGACACGCTTCAGCTTGATTTGAATGAAAAAATAAAGGATTCCTCTTTTCCGTATATAGATTGACTGGTAATAGCTAGCAAGGGAGTCGAACCCTCGTAAACCACTCTAGCTACACGCCTAACGCATAGGCTGTATATAAGGCTTTTTTGACCGTGGTCTTCTCACGACCTACCTTGCCTTTAGTTCTATATTCTAGGGTTATGCGATCAACTTCATTGTCCAATCTCTCGCTCCATTCATAGTTATTGAAAACATAGTCAATAATCTCGCTGAATAGCCCTCTCGATAGCATTCCTTCCATTTGGATTACCTTCAACGGTGTTAGGGCGGTTTTTTCCGCATAGCGCAGATTGAGGGCGTTTTGGGTTCTGTTAGCATTTTTCTGGTCGCAGTCCTTAACGTCTCCAATATAGCTATTTAGGTTGTTAGGGTGTTCCTTGCGTAGTTCTTCTACTTCCTCACGGAAACGCTTGAACAGTCCCTCTGGCAGTCCTGCGTTAGTTTTATCCAAGAATTGGCGCGTGGTTTTACCTCTTGTGTAATTCTTGGATAGATATGCTTTAAGGTCGTTATAAAGTTCATTCGAAATAATGCCTTCTAACCTCTCGACAGTTTGAGGTGAGATTCTCGCACGTTCCATGACCGCATTGTTGAGTGCTTGCAAAATGATAATCGCTTGTTTCTCACTGCACTGTCTCACTTTTTGAAAATACTGCTTATAGTCCCTTGGATGTGCTTCTTTAAGTGCTGCACGCTCATTGACTAACCGTTGATAGAGCTCTGGTGTCAGTCCTGAATATTTGTAGGTTTTACTCATGAGCTCACCTCTAGCAGCTCTGGATTTGTGTGGATGTTCCCGATGATTTCAAATTCAAAACTTGTATCTGTTATAAGCTCTTTGAATGTCAGATGTTCATCATTCACTAGGTTAAATAGTGATGATTCAGGTATTTTAGTTTTTCCAAAACCAAAACAAGTTGTATCTTTTTCTATTTCTACAAAGTTGATACCTTCTGACACGCCGTCTACATAGCCTTCATAACAATATTCAGCCCACTCGTCATTGAACTTAAGAATATCCCCTTCGAAGATCTCTTTGCCATTCTTGTCGGTTAGTCCAGTTGATTGCATGAGTACATAATTTTTTAAGTCTTCTTTTACAACATTTCCATTTTTGTAAGTTACTTTGATAATTTGTTCATCGAAAACCAGTGCGTCAACTTGCACCATCTCTTTGAACTCTTTATCCCACGCTCTAAGTCTTGGAATCATTGTCCTCGCCCCCTTAGATAGCTAGGAATATCATCCCCAACGTTCACGCTGTCGTACTGCTCCTTGCTGACAAGGAATTTCCCGTAAGCCCCACAATCAATCGTGTAGAGCTTGCCTACCATAGATTTTCCAGTAACCTTGCCGTGTAATTCCACTGCATTATCAGCCTTGTGGATAACCACGGTTTCGATAGGTCTGTTAACCACTCGTAGGATAGTAGTCACGTTAATGGCTAGTGATACCACTAGCAGAATTGTTGCGACTGCCAGCTCGTTATAAATCTTCTTTCTTGACGAATGTTCCATTTACCATCTTTCCCTTTCTATTCTTAATTTCTTCGTATGCAATACTTAGACACTCAGTTACATCGAGGTCTAATTGATGTGCCAATACGATAATCGTTACCAACGTGTCACCGATTGCGTCCTTAAGTGCTGCTTTCGGTTCCGTGAATTTAGTCGGTTTCAAGAGTACGTCCCGAATCTCTCCGACTTCCTCAGTGATACGCATCCACTGGATTTTAGGGTCAGCTTGCTTAAGGCCGCGTTTGTCAGCCCATTCGTTGATTTTAGTAATTAGGTTATTCATCATTTATAGTAACTCCCAAACCTCTGTAAGTGGACTATTAAATACCCACCCAAAACCTTCTTTTTCCAGTTCTTCCTTAGTAAATGAAGTTCTAAAAACTTTATTTTCTAAGTCTGTGTCAATATTCCATCTTTTTGCCTGTGTGTCATAGTTTAGATAATAATGATTATAATTAGCTACATCTTTAAATCTGACCCTATACAATTTTTGTTTAGTCATCACTCCACCTCTTTCACTTCAACGCCTGGGCAATCGAAAACCCAGCCGAAGTCGGCTTCTTCTAGCTCTTTGCGGGTGTGGTACATTCTTGTGTAATCGTATTTAGAATCGTTGCCTGTGAACCAGTTTTTAAATTGTAAATGATATTTCAAAACACGAAAATTAGAAGCGAACTTTTTAAAATCAACTCTATACCGCTTCTCTTTCTCTACCTCGTAGCCAAACTGATGCATGTTGACGAGGGTTTGGATTACTTCGGTATCCTTAGACATCAACCAATGCCAAAACTCGTTTGACGAGTCGGTAGTGTATTCATCTGAAGCCTCATAGATACATTGAAATAAATTTAATTCAAAGTCTTTCTTGTTCTCCTCATACCAATCCGCCACAAACTGCGGCACTACTGGATTAGGGAAAAACGAATCATATAAATCTTCAGCGTAAGCTACCGAAATGCGTGCCACCTTCGATAGTTTCTGTACTGCTTCATCTTTTGTCATTCTACTTTCTCCCTCAATCAACATTTTTAAGCTTTGCAGGCACCCACATTTTAGGGTTGTAATTGATCTCATATTTGTATTTTGAAACATTCGGTACTTCAACATCTTCTACTACATAAGAGACATTATCTGACAAACCGATAATATGTTTTTGATATTTGTTCTTACCATTTTCTACAACAATTTCAAGTTGTTTATCATGAGTATCAGCCTTGATGGACATCCTACCGCTCATTTGAAACATTACGTCATTTGTAATAGCATCAATAACCGTTACTTTTCGAACAACATTAAAGTTATCCGACTCTTGAGATAAATTTCCAGATACTCTATTTGCCTCTGAGCACCCAGTTAAAAATAATAAACCACTTACAGCAATAATTGCCATTTTACTTAATTTGTTCACGCTTCCACCTCTTCCATCTCCACCGAATACATCCTAGAATTGCGATATTTCAATCCCAATCTGTGCATCTCGTTTATAGCGTCGTTCTTGTTATTGAAAATATGCTCACTATCTGGCATGTTGTCGTAATATACGATAACTTTATATTTCATCTTCTGCTTCCTCTTCGTAATAATCAATCTTCGCAAAGTTCTTAGGGCTAATAGTAATCACCCTTTTTTCTGGCTCAATCTGCTGTAACTGAAGACATTGTATATTACCTACCTCGAGCCATTCCAACATGTCCAGAATGCGTTTGAGATTTTCTTTCACCTTGATGGTTTCATCCATGTATGGATTTTGCAGTCTAATATTTGTCATAATTCAACCCTCGCTTTTATCTATGTAGATCACCGTGGCAGTAGCTACCATGAAGCCGTATTCCTTATTTACGTCATAAGTAACTCTGACGTCCAGCAGTTCAACACCATTCTCTTCAATCCACTCGTTTATTCTTTCGTCCAAACCATTATCTGTATCACTGTCGCTAAATATCTTCACTTTTCGTTTCATAGTTTTACACCTCATGTTTATCATTGCCCCCGGCTCGTCTCTGAAAACCTTAGCCGGATTCTGTGCTATAAATCGCCTTAACCATTGTATAGTTCCATCATCCTCGTTAGTAATTCCTCATCCGGTAACTGCTCCAGCGTTAAGATACGATTGAGTTTCTTTGCGTTGATTCCTAGCTTGGCGCTGATAAATTCCATATCTTCGTGATTAGCCCAGAACCACTTCGAGAATTCTTGTGTTTGACCTAATACGCTTGTGTGTCCGTGACTGCTCGGAGCGTATAAACCGACTAGCTTGTCCTTGTATTTGCTGTTCATTTCACGTTCCTTCAATGTCTAACACAATCTTAAATTTCCCAGACTCACCACTTAGCCCGCCATACTGAAACGACATCATTTTGATAACTTCGTGATTGTCGTCCGGCCATAAATTAGCGTCTGTTAACCCGTCTATAAGGGCTTTAACGGTAGGGTATAGGTTCGGTGGGTCTAATCTTCGTCTGGTTGGTGCATAGACTGTTACAGCTACCGTACAAGGCTTATCTGGGCTATACACTGGTGTAATGTTTAGTCCAGCTTCTGCCCTTGCTATTAGCCGTAGCCGTTTGACCATTCGCCCCTCTGCTTGATAGTGAAATCTGTCGTTACTGTTGATAACTAGATTTTGTGCAGGTTTAGCTTTTGACCTCTGTAATAGAAATTCTAGTTTCATATTTCACCTACCACAATCTCGTAATTATCAAGCGTTCTTCCACTTTTAATAATATTGCTCAAATAGCCTTTGTTTCTCCCTAGAAATACACTAGCCGCTCTCAAACTGTCGAATCTCATTGTTACACCGTCAACCTTGCTTACTAGGGTGACTTTCTTACTTGTTTGTAGCAAACCGTTTTTGAAAGCGTGTCTCATATTTTCAGACCTTGTCACCCATTCAAGATTTTCTACGGAGTTATCTAATGGATTACCGTTTTTGTGATTGACCTCTTCTTTGTTTTCTGGGTTCGGAATAAACGCAGTAGCAACTAACCTGCTTACTAGGTGCGTTTTCATTTCGCCGTCTTTCCACAATTTAACCTTTTTATCTCTCTTGCCACCTCTTTGTCGCTTTTGTGTTTGTAATTTGAGTTTTCTGCGCTTCCATACACGCTTTCTAATTCTTCCGTGCCAATTACTGTAAGTTGTTTTTCCCTCGCATGACCAAATTGTCCCATCTGAACACGCTTCATAGATGCCTTCATATCCTTTTATCGGTTTAAATTCCATTTGTGACACTCCTTTGCATCAGAAAGGAAGCGAATCATCACTGATATCCATTGGGTTTGCGTTTCCGTATGGGCTGCTATCCCTCGCAAAGTTTGGCCCTTGTTGTTGTGGTGCTTGCTGCCCATAAGGCCCTGCATAGCCGCTATCATTGCCAAATGCTCCCGATGTATTGCCTTGAGTAGCGTTGCTACCTTCACGCGCTGCACGGCTTTCTAACATTTGGAAGTTCTCAGCGACTACCTCGGTCACATATACCCGTTGACCTTGCTGATTCTCGTAGCTACGGGTCTGGATGCGTCCAGTGATTCCAATCAATGCGCCTTTTTTAGCCCAGTTAGCCAAATTCTCAGCTTGCTGACGCCAGATAACGCAGTTGATGAAGTCTGTTTCACGTTCGCCGTTAGCGTCCTTGAAGTTGCGGTTGACGGCGAGGCTGAATGTAGCTACTGCGATGTTACTGGTTGTGTATTTTAGCTCTGGGTCACGGGTAAGGCGCCCAACTAGCACAGTCGAATTAATCATTGATTTTCTCCTAGAATTTCATAGTTTACAAAGTTATCATCAAGCAATTTAGCGAATTGATGCCATTGATTTTCACCGCCATGGAAAGTAAGTGCAAGATTGACCTTGTAAGGTTCAGCGGGCTTGCTAGGCACTTCCTCGACTGGTTTAGCGTCTTCGATAACCTCACCAGTTTCAGCGTTAACCGCCTTGATTTCCTCGTTCGCTGATTGTTGCGCCATTGCTTCAATCTCTGCCAAGCGTGCCGCTTCTGCTTTCGCTTTGGCTTCTGCTTGCTGCTTACGTTCAATAGCTGCATCACGGTCCTTTTTCATTTGCTGCAAGATTTCAACTAGAGGTGTGTCATTCTGCAGCGCTCTAGTATAAGGATCAACTGGTAGCTCATAATCAAGGGCCTGTTCCTCAATCATGGCAACGTTAGCCTTGTATTCTTCCAGTCGGTCATACTCAGCCAAAACAAGAGCGTCAATCTTTTCTTCTGTCGCTTTTTTGAGCTTCATCTTCTTATCCATGAAATCCCCGACCTTAGAAAAGCTCTCGTACTTGTCCTTGAATGTGTCCTTGTCTAGTCCGGCTAGCTCGCATTTGCTTTCAAATACTGATCTAACGTGGTCAATTCGCAGCATTTTTTTGTGCTCTTTGACTTCATCACGTTTGGCACGTAGTTTGTCAAGAAGTGCATTCAACGGTTCTAGTGAAGTCGCTAGTTTAGATTCAAACTCAGTGAGTGGGTCTTTGTAGATTCTGCCGATTTCCTTACGCTTATCGTCAAGTTTGTCGCCAAGCCCTTTGAAGCGTGTGATTTCTTTTAAGACATCGTTATATTCCAAGCTGTCTAGTTGTTCGTCTGATAGCTCGCTAACTGCAGCTTGGATAGCTGCGTCGAATTTGTCAAAATCGAATTTAATCGCTCCCGGCGTATAGACCGGCTCGATTGTTTCCAAGAAATTGTTCGTTACGTCCTTCATTTTTATCCCTTTCGATTGTTGATTTGCGTTTGAATGTCGTTAATTACCACGTTAAAACCTGCCACTAGCAACTCATGGAAGTCATTGAGCTTGTACTTCTTCAAGTAGTAATTAGCTACTGTTTCGGTTGCTTGACCAGTAATTAGAGCTAGCTCATTGATTTGCTGCATGATTAGGTCATGTTGCTCGTTGCTGATGAAGTTAGGTTGTGGGTTGCTTTGTTGTTGGGGTTGTGCTTGTTGCGGTTGCTGATTTTGATGTGGTTGATGGTTGTGAGGTTGGTTTGGTCTCAAACTCCCCTCTGCCACTTCAAAATGGTCCACATCTTCCTCACCGATTGCAAATAGTGCTTGTAAGGCGTACTTGCCGGCGTATGATTGCACAGCTCCCACCCACTGCGGCTCGTTCATTTGTTTTAAATCTCCGTTACGAGTTTTCAAAATAGGTACCGGAGACAATTCTGCGAAAGCTACTGCTTGCTCTTTTTCCTCTCGATTAGACGCCGTTGCAATGGCCTTTATGAAAGTCTTGCCAGAAAATTCGACTAGGTCATAGTTGACGACAACGCTCCAGTTTGATTTCAAACTCTTAAAGGCGTCGTAAATGTCCTCGACGTGCCTTGAAGCGTATTTGGCAGTGCCTTCTTTCTTTTTTTCAAGTTGCATTTTTTGTTGCAACTCTGTGAATGTCATATTTTCCATGTCATATCCTTTTTTAAATACCCCTAATTCTCAAATTTTGGGGGTTATTTGCCGTTTTATCGTTTCTCTAGTGTAATTAATTGTGCCACTAGATTATTTAGGACGTTTACAAGCGATTTTAGAGCCATTTTCTGCCCTTTGACTTTTTTAGGTGCCATAACTCCTTCTTGAGCTTGGTGTTTTCTTGAGCTAGTGACAAGATTCTGTCTTGCTGACTGTTGATAATCTCGCCTAGCTCACGACCTAAATTCATGTACTTGTTCCGCCAACGGTTCTCGACTTCATAAGTTTCTTGTTCCATGTTTAATGCCTACCCTCCCACCACTGCTTAATTTGTTAATTAGTCAATAATTCCATAAGCGCTTCGATTCCATTCTTCAAGGATCCTTCACGCTCTGTACGTTCGAAGTCTGATCCATCAAGTTTAGTTACATTGTATTCGGTTTCCATGATAAGCACTTCACAACCAAACGCCTCAGCAAGTTTGTCGAGCTCGTTTTTTTGTTTTTCGTAAAACTCAATCGGTAACTGTAGTGCTTCCCAAAGACGGTCGTCAAAAACTGCTTTAAACACTAGGCTTCCTCTGTCCTTGTAACTTTCAAGGAATCCATCTTTTTCAGCACTGTAAAATACGACTCGTTTGTTATTTTCTTTCATGATTATTCTTCCTCACCCTCGTTGTATTTCTTGAAACTTAATCCCAAAGTTGCGATACCAGCGGCGATTACCACAAGCCCAAGAGTTGACATGATTCCCTCTTTTTCACCAGTGTTAGGGAGAACACCACCGTAAACGGCTGTTTTAGGCATCTCTTTGTTTGCTGGTGCGAGGTTGTAAGATACTGTGGTAGATTGCGCTGCCGCTTTTTCTTTTGGAGCGTCTACGGGCTTGCTAGGTACTTCTTTCGGTGTCACTGGTTTTTCTGGTGTTGGTTCTTCTGGAATATCAACGATAAGTTCTGGAATTTCAACAACCGGTGGATCAAGCGGCACTACTCCACCATCAAACTCAGGTTTTTCGTGTACTTCTGGAATTCCAGGGACACCGCCTTGGAACTCAGGTTTGTCGTGGATAGGTGCTTCATTAGGCACTGTGCCGCCGTTCCATTCTGGGATGTCCACTGTTGGTGGGTCAAGTGGAACGATACCACCGTTAAACTTTGGTGTTTCGTCTGTTGGTGTTTCAACTGGTGTAGCTGAAATATTTTCGTATTTGTCGACCTTAACAGTTGGCGCTGCTGGTTCTTTGATAGTTGGTGCTACTGGTTCAACTGGTTTGATTGGGAGTGTTGAAACCGGAATTGTTGAGTTGATAGCGAACCACTGCCAAACTCGGCCATCATTTCCGAAGTGGAAACTCATTTTTCCATCTTTGGTAAGCCCAACGATGCCACCCTTGTAAAAGTTAGGGCTATCGAAGCTGTCCCACTCACCGATTACACTTTCATCGTTTGAGCTATCAGCGTAGGCTTTATTGCCGTCGTGGTTTACAATTGTTGAGCCGTTGATTGTGATGAATCCTGCTTCGTTTGAAACGTATTCAATCTTGTCATCGTAAAGCTCGCCTTTACCACGATTTAGAGAATTAAACCCAAACAATGCGTCTTTGGTCAATGTAATGAGCTGTTTGTTAGCGTCATAGAATCGAACATTAGTAGCTACGTCAATAGCCTTGCTAAAGTTCATGAGACCGATTGTGATCGTCGGATCATTGTATAGAATTGCGTAAGTGTCAATGTCTGATGTGTAGTCGTATTCCACGGCTGCAATCTTTTGACCATTGTAAGTGCTGTTTTCAAGCCCTTCATAGCGAACTGTGGTAGTTTCGCCAGCTTTTAGCGCTACATAAGTGCCACCGTTGATAAACTCGCTATCTGGATTGAGAACAGTGTTAACCAAATAATCTTTGTCCCCCACTTCCGCAGCTTTAGCAGCGTCTTGCACTTCCTTTTCATCAACCACGTTGCCTTTTACGACTTCATGAGTTGCGTTTGGTTCGCTGGCATTGTTGTATACCAAATCTTGCTCAGCAACCTCTGAAAGATTCCCTTCTTTCTTGGTGTTTTCTTCCGCTTCCGCCATGTTATTTTCGTAAGCAGCCTTGTCTTCAACGTATTTAGCTTTGTCAGATTCATATTTAGCTTGAGCGTCTGCATAAGCTTGTTTGTCTGCAGTGTATTGGCTAACCACTGAATTAATTTCGTTAGCTTTTTCATTCATTGCTGCTTGTGCCTGATTTTGAGTAAGGTTGTTAACTGTATTACCAGTTTCGACATTTACACCGGCAGCCTTAGCATTATCAACTGCTGCAGTAAGCTGTTCAGTTTGTTGAATTGGTGTTACTGTGATTTTCCCAGCTACTTCTGTGTAAACATTGCTAGTTGATTGTGCTTCGTCAGCGTGAACTACTGCACCACCGAGGAACGCTGTGGCTAACGCAATTGCTGAAAGTGTTGTAATTTTAGATGTTTTCATGGTATACTCCTTGTATAGATGTTTTTCTTGCACAGGCCCTTACCTGTGCTTTTTTTAGTGCTCTCAACGTGCACCCATAGCCCCACCGTGTCTTGTTTTTCAATGTTTTATTAGACTTTTTGGGGAAGATTAGGAAAAAGTAATTTAGTAAAGTTTTTTGGGGAAAAATTATGGGTATAAGTTACACTCCACGGCAGGGCCATGGCTGCACGCTGAAAAGTTGATGTTATTTGCTATATTTCTGCTTGAGTCGTTCGCTTTTTTCTTCGGGTGTCTCGACAACCTCGAAAAAGTATTCTGGCTCTTTGGTTTTTTTCTTGGAAAAAAGTTTTCTTAGTAGTTTCATGAGTTACCCCACTAATTGATCTAATGGCAATCCGTGGTCAGCGTTGAAATCTCGTACCTTTTCGTCAATCATGCGATGTGGACGAACTTCATAGACTTCTACTTGTTCTTGTTTTTTAGGCCAAATCCAGTTGATAAGTTTTTTCATTTTTAATTTCCTTCCTGTTTTCCCTAACCGCACTAGTGAGCTAGAGGTGTTTTTTTAAATATCCAAAATATCGTGCGTTCTGCATGTAGCAATAAAATCAATTGCTACATCTTGAAACAGATCTCTGCGTTTGCTGTCTGGTGTGTCTGGTTTGTTGCAGACATCTCGGTACATCAAACACTTAGTGTCGATGTCATTGAGTTCATTTTCCGCTTTATTCGAAATTTCCATCGTTTGACCGATGTAGAGAATCAGCTCTGTGAGGTTGTCGAGAGCAGGGATGCCACCTTCCATCTTGTGGAAGTCCTTGTCAAATTGAACGGCGCAAGCTACCAGTCTTTTAATATAATGGTTGTTTGCCATGTTTTTTACCTCTCTTATTCTTCTAACTACTACTGTATTGTTATCAGTTAGTAGTTATTTCTAGTTAGTGCCGGTAGGCTCTAGATTGTTGTTAGTTAGTACTTGTTGTATAGTTAGTATTTATTAGTGCCCAATTTTACACATTGCAATTTTACACATTGCAATTTTACACATTGCAATTTTACACATTGCAATTTTTGGGAACTGTAAAATTTACGTTGTGCTATCTGTGGATAACTCTTTCTCAAGATGTCCCATCAGATACTCTAGGTAGTTGTCTGTTATAGGAACATCTGAGAAAAATCTGTGCACCTCACTCCCTTTCCCTCTACCTAAGCTACGCTTAATCACTCTCATATATCCTGCTTCTTCTAAGATTTTGAAATGGCTATCAACGGTAGTGCGGCTTATGCCTAGCCGTCTTGCGATTTCATCAGGATATACAACCCAATCGGGCTTATTGGTCAAGATGACCGTTAAAATGCCTATTGTTGCTGGTTTCAACCGTTTGTCTTGAGTGAAAGCGTTATTGATAGATGTGTAATTTTCGTTTGCGTTCCTGATTATGTATTGCATACCTCATAGTCAAGCCCCTTTCCGTAGTTTTTCTTTGCGAAAACCTATGATGATGTCATAGTAAGCGTGACCGCTTGGAATGACATATTTAGTTAAATCTTCAGTTTTAGAACCATCTGCCATAATGTTGATTATGACTGGTTCCCATTTTTTTCGTTTCATGCTATAATTACCTTGATTTCAATATCTTAGGGTCTGACTCTGGCAGGGGTCAGCCTTTTTTGTTGCCTTGACGACACTAGAGAACTAGCGAGGTCTTTGAATTTACTAATTTTTAGGAGTTTTTATAAATCAAATCAAATCGTCTAATGGTATTGCTTACGTTTCAACTGAATCGTTGCCCCGCTAGCTCACTAGTGCCGTCAAGGTGACATCCTCAATCCTCTTGCTCGATGATTGGCAGGATGTCGATAGCTTTTAAACGCTCGTATAGAAAGCGTCTTCCAAGTTGCGTCCAGACTGTTGTCATGTTGCTGTGGGGTTTGCCGTCTTTACCAACATAATCAAATGTTCGGCTTGTTGCGTAGCCTTTAGCAAGGTATTTGGCATATAGTACCCACTGACCATTGACAGTGCGTTGGATTCGCTCTCGTTTCAAGAGTTGGTTCATTTTGCGAGCTGACATTCCATAATCTTGAGCGATTTGGGTGATTGTCAAGCCGTCCTTGGTTTGTAAAATCAAATCTAGGTAATCAGCGTTTTTAGTCGCTTCTTCCAACTCAATCAAGAGGTTTTCATTTTCGTTTTCCAAGAGCTTGATTTTCTTATCAGCCATCAGCAACGCTCTAGCCATGATTTTCTCTGGGCTATTGAAGTCTTTCTCAACTTGGATGAAGTAAGTTCGGACTTCCTTGCCTTTGTCTGTTCGCTGAATCATTGCGATTTCTTTCGCCATGTCCAACTTAATGATGTGATCTTGGCTTGGTCGCCCTCCGGTACTTTTGCTCAAAAATGAGCTAAAGTCTTCACCCTCTGTAAAACCATATTCAGTCATACGTGGGAACCAATCTTTGTAAGCTGTTTTAACGCCTAGAGCTTTGTGTAACTGTCTGCCAGAAACAACCGGCTCATGATTTTCGTCTAGCGTTACGTTTATTAATCCGTTCATTCGTATCTCTCCTTTCTAATCTATACGAAATTTCGTATATTTAGGTTAAAAAAATTTAGGCTTCAGCACGTTCGCTGAACAGGTATTCTAATTCATATTCTGGGAAAAATGCTTTCTTGATAGCTACCGTCTCGCCAAATTTGAAATCAGATACACCATCGATTTTGCTACGAACCGTGCGGGAATCAACACCTAGCAGGTCGGCGATGTCTACTAATGCGACACCTTTAATCTTACGAATTTCTTCGATGTTTTTCATTTGTGTCCTCCTTCCTTAAGCTTGATTTAAGTATATACTAATTTTCGTACACTGTCAACAGAAAAATACGATTTTTTTTACTTTTTTTATTTACCCACTCAATTTTCTGTGGTAATATATAGAAAGAAAGAGAAATGAGGGTTACAAAAAATGCAGGCTGAGGAAAGAATTAAAGAACTGATTATAGCTAAATACGGGAATGTAAGAGCTTTTGCAACAGAAAGCGGCATCTCTTATACTACTGTTCGCTCTATTTTAGAACGTGGTATCATGAACGCAAAAGCTGAAAATGTCTTTAAAATCTGTCATTTGTTGGGAATTTCACCGGACACACTCGCTGAATGGGGTGTTACGGACGAACCACAACCAACCAACGCCCACGATATCGATAACATCATCGATAATGCAATGATGTTCGACGGGAAACCGTTGAGCGAGGATGACAAACGTGCCATTCGTGGCATAATTGCCGGCTATATGAGTAGCAAGGAGAAATAAACGTATGGAGAAAGAATTGCTTGAGCAGTTCGGTGTCTCTATCTGTGAGTTTAGTTCAAACGAGTGGTCCAGAAATGGCTTTATCGACCCTATAAACAGGGTTGTATACATCAACGGGGATTTAGACCAAGACACTCGTTTAAAGGTCATTTTTCATGAGTTAGGCCACCTAGAGCACAACTCTAAAGACTATGAACGAATGCGAGAAAAGTTTGAGGTTCAGGCAAATAGGAGTATGATCCATGAGTTGTTGAAAAATGAAAATCTTGATGATTTTAATTACTTACATTTTATGGAAAAATACAATCTCACTACTATTTGTGATGAGACTTTTGTAAAAAACGAATATCTAAAACTTAAGGAGAATTGAAAAATGTTGAGTAAATGGAAGAATTTGAAACGCTGGCAAAAGTGGGCGATTGTACTTGTCTGCTTAGCTGTTCTTGGAAAGGTTTTTGAAATAACCGGACTTGCACCGGAAACGAAGACAGAACCAGTTAAGACAGTCCAAACAGCTTCGTCTTCTTCAAAGGCGAAGCCTAAAGCTAGTAAACCATCTAGCAGTGCCAAAGCGTCAAGCTCAAAGAGCGAGGAACAGCCTTCAAAAGAATCAAGCTCAGAACCAAGCTCGGAAGATAAGTTAAAAGATATTACCGAGGGGCAAATGGGTAGCTTTATCGACTACTTCAAGCAAGATTTGACTGATAAAGGTCTGGATATTAGTACATATAGTTTTTACAATCGCAGCACCATTTTATATATGACCGTCCCTAACGAATATAAAACATATAGCAAAGCTGACTTGCAGAATTTTGCTGACGGTATGCTTGCAAAAGAGCATGAAGCCTTCAACGTCTGGGCTGCAATCAACAATGTCAATTATGAGCGTTATCCGATGTTTCATATTAAGACTGATGATGGCAATGCACTAGCTAGCCAAAAACTCAACGGATCAATGGAAATCAAAGTTAAATAAGACAACAAAAAAAGCCCCACACTCACCGTCGCCAAACTTCGAGTGTAGAGCAAGCATCACAGAAAAAATCATGTAAACTGAGAGCAGTCTTACAAGTCTTTTTCTGTACCCATTTTATCAAAAACGAGGTACAAACACAATGGCAACACATAAAGTCGCTATCTATGTCCGAGTATCAACCACATCGCAGGTTGACGAGGGCTATTCTATCGACGAGCAGAAAGCAAAGCTAACAAGCTACTGCGATATTAAGGACTGGAATATATATGACATATACACTGACGGCGGTTTCTCTGGTTCTAACACGGAACGCCCAGCACTAGAGCAGTTGATAAGAGACGCAAAGAGAAAGCTGTTTGATACGGTACTGGTGTATAAGCTAGACCGGTTAAGTCGTAGTCAGAAAGATACACTCTATCTGATTGAAGATGTATTTCTGGAAAACGATATAGAATTTGTCAGCTTGCTCGAAAACTTCGACACCTCAACGCCATTCGGAAAAGCAATGATTGGATTATTGAGCGTGTTTGCTCAGCTCGAAAGGGAACAAATCAAGGAACGGATGCAATTAGGCAAGCTAGGGCGGGCAAAGTCCGGCAAGTCGATGCAGTGGGCCAAGACATCGTTTGGTTATGATTACATCAAAGAAACTGGCACGCTCTCGGTCAATCCATATCAAGCCCTAATCGTCCGAAAGATGTTCGAATGGTATTTATCGGGTATGTCGATTACCAAGCTCAGAGACACCCTCAACGAGCAATACGGACAAGATAAAGAGTGGAACTATAGGACAGTTAGAGTTATCCTCTCGAATCCGGTCTATTGCGGATATAATCAATTTAAGGGGCAGATATTCCCTGGCACCCATGAACCTATTATATCCGAGGAAGATTTTAACAAGACGCAAGAGGAAATTAAAACAAGGCAAAGGACAGCCGCCCAGCGTTTCAATCCAAGACCGTTTCAAGCTAAATACATGCTTTCTGGAATAGCTCAATGCGGCTACTGTTCAGCCCCGCTTGCTATTAAGTTAGGCATGAAACGAAAAGACGGCACACGCTTAGTCAAATACGAGTGTAAGCAGCGACACCCAAGGAAGACCAAGGGCGTGACGGTTTATAACAACAATGAAAAGTGTGATTCTGGATTCTATTTCAAAGACGATATCGAGCACTTTGTCTTGACTGAAATCAGCAAGCTACAAACTGATTCAGATTATATCGACAAGCTATTTTCAAACACCGATAAAGAGACGATAGACCGGGCTAGCTACCAGAAACAGATTGATAATCTAACCGCTAAAATTAGCAGGCTTAATGAACTATACATTGACGATAGAATTTCACTAGAGGAACTACAAAAGAGGTCAAGCGACTTCATGGCAGAAAGGTCAGCACTCGAAAAAGAGCTAGAAACTGACACCTCTCTCAAAGCTGTAGAGCGAAAGAAAGATATTAGACGGGTACTTGATACCAAGGACATCTTCACGCTTGATTATGAGCAACAGAAAGCCATAGCACGCGCCTTGATAAGCAAGGTTCGTGTCACTAGTGAAACCATCGTTATTTTATGGAAATTATAGAGCGTTTTACTAACCTTTATTTCAATCAGCGTAAAAGCACGTAATTTAACGGCCTTCAATTTTTTCAACATCATTTTCATGACATCATTCCTTCCATATTTTGATACATTGGTAATAGCATGGCTGCATAGATCATTACAATCACGACAGCAACAATAACAAAAATGAGGGGTTGCACAAAGGTTGTTGCCTTATTAAGACGGTTAAAGAAAGCCTGCCAAACCTCTTCAGCATAGACTTCTAACTCATAGCCCAACCTAGCATTAGCCTCTCCATAAGCAATAATTAAGGATAGCTCCTTAGTGAAAAATGGATGAGTAGCAATTCGGTCAGGAAAACTCTGTCCTAGCATCAAGGCTTCTTCTAAATCAGCCCCCAGCTCACGAAAAAGCTTGGACTTTTGCTCTTTCATTAGAGCAACTAAGTCTAGCAAGTCAATACCTTGCCCTAAGAGATTTCCCCATTCCCTAGCATAATAGGCAGTCGTATATAGCCTGACAGTTTGCCCTATAAAAGGGATTTTTGCCATTCGTCGATAAAAGACAAGAGCTGGCTGGCGTTTGACCCATAGGTAGAGAATTAAGCTTAATACAAGAAGTCCGCACAAAGTCGCAAAAAAGAGCTGGGGAAAAATCTGAACCAACTGTACAGCCCAATTCTCCTTACCATCCCCCTCTAACAGTTGAGGTAAAAGATAATTTTTGAGCCCCAACATAATCAGAATCAGGAAACCCAGAAGTAGAATAGGGTAGGTCGCTACCTCCATGAGTTTCTTACGAACCTTGGTCATGCGAAGCATATAGATTTCAATCTTGGTTAGACTTCCTAGAAGATTACCGTGCTTATCAGCAAGGGAAATCTGAGTAACAATATTGTCCGAAAAGCTCACTGCCGCAAACATCTGGTCCAACCTGTCGCCTCGCATTAAGCTCGCCTTCATAAGAGACAAGGACGATTCTTTCAACAAGTGACTTCGCTCCAAAAAGTCTATGATTTCAGTCAAGGTAAACCCTGCCTTTAAAAGTTGTTTGAAAAGCTGGATAACCTTGAGTTGCTGATTAATCTTTAATTTTTTCCCCTTGGATATCCCCTTCAGTGAGATATCCTTGTTTAACCAAGCCTTCCAACTGCTGGTTCCAGCTGATTGACGAATGGCTTTGGAAATTTTCACTGGCAAAATCAATCACACCTCCTCCCTTAATCAGACGCATGTAGGCAATCCCTTGAAGGGCATTATCCAACTCAGACTTATCTACACCAAGGTCCAGAAGACGCTCATAAACACCTGCCACACTCTTTGCGTGAATAGTTGAAAGAACAGTCACTCCCGTCAGACTAGCTCTAATAACCGCTCGAGCAGTCTCCTTATCTCGAATTTCTCCAATAATCAAAACATCCGGGCGGTGACGCAGTGATAGCTTAATCAAATTATCATAGGTCATGTCAATTGCTTGATTCACCTGAAGTTGCAAAACATTATCCTGTTTAATTTCCACAGGATCCTCAATCGAAATCACCTGCTGCCCCTTAAAACGCTCCTGAACCAACTCATGCATAAGCGTAGTCTTTCCAGAACCAACGGGACCTGCAAAGAGATATAAGCCACGATAATCCAAAGCATCCATAATAGGCTGGATTCCTTGATTCCAGTACACTAATTCTCGACGTTCAGAATGTAGAACACGAATAACTAAACTTTCTAAGCCGCGATAATCCCCAACGGTAGACAAACGCAGAGAAACCCTTTGACCATCACCACAATCATAGTCACAGGAACCTAGTTGACTCCTACGCTTCTCACCCACCATCATTCCCGCCACAAATTTAAAGTGACCAATAAGACTAGCCATGAAATCAGGCCGATATACATCAATTAATCTCCTCTCCTGGCCAACTCGCATATGGAGCTCGTAATTATCCTGACGTGGAATGACATAGATGTCTTGAGCCCCACAACTATCAGCATTTTTGATCATTTCCTTAGCAAATTCTGTTACCATAAGGACCTCCTCATAGACCTATTCGTAAAAAGTTTAAGAAAATGAAAAAAAGCTCGAAAATTTCGAGCTTCTGCTTTATTTAACGTTTAATTTTACAGTGGGCATGATTTGGAAGGTCATTTCGCTTTTCATATCCCGGACGGTATTTTTCCTCAGGAATTTCCTGCCAATCATCCAAAAGAGCAATCGATTGATAGACCTGCAGGTATTCGTCACACTCCTCACACCAGTGCTTATCCTCTTGATCCCAAAAAGCAGTCATGACACTACTGCGGCTGATATAACTTGGCAAGGTTTCTTCCATCGCAAACCAAAGTTTTTTATAGTACTTGAGGGCATCGTAAAAATTTTCAAATTCCTTAGTACTGATGATATCCTCTTGCCAGCCTTCTAGGAACCACCACGGTTCCAAATCCCCTTTCATTTCAACTACTTGGTACATTTTTCTTTCTCACTTCATCTTTGGTGTTCTTATTATACAAAATTTTCTGGAAAAGATAAAAAAAATGGTCTTCTATTTTATATTTATCAAAAATAGAAGAAATTCTAGTCATATAAATACGAAAAGAACCCACAATTCATTGTGAGTTCTTTTGGCTCTATAATTTCTGTAGTGGGTAAAACCACTGTAGAGATTATAGAGCTTTTTGAGTGTAAACAAAAAGTCCCATAAGAACTATAATGAAAAGCAACCAAACCATCATTAGGAAGAACTTATGAGACTTATTAAGAATACCACAGAATTAATCGGAATTAAAGACCCTAACATCATTATTTCTCTTGTTTTGGAAACTAATACTCATATCGAGATTCATGCAAAACTTGATTATTCTGCACCACCATGCCCTCATTGCCATGGAATGATGATCAAGTACGACTTTCAAAAATCTTCTAAAATCCCTCTTCTTGAACAAGCTGGAACTCCAACACTACTACGTCTGAAGAAACGTCGCTTCCAGTGTAAAGTGTGTAAGAGAGTAACGGTGGCTGAAACCTCAATCGTTGAGAAAAACCACCAAATCTCCAACCTTATCCGACAAAAGGTTGCACAACTTCTAACTGAGAAGGTATCACTAACGGATATTGCCAGAAGACTTCGTGTATCGACGTCCACTGTCTATCGTAAACTTGACCAGTTTACTTTCAAGGAACATTATGACAAACTCCCAGCTGTTATGTCCTGGGATGAGTTTGGGTTCAAGAAAGGTGAACTCGCTTTTGTGGCTCAAAACTATGAGACCAACAAACTCATAACCATCCTTGATAATCGCTGCCAAACTACTATACGAAACTATTTTTTGAAGTATCCATTGAAAGTCCGACAACAGGTACAGTTTATCACGATGGACATGTCAGGAGCTTATATTCCACTGGCTCGCAAACTCTTCCCTAACGCCAAAATTGTTCTTGATCGATTTCACATTATCCTGCACCTTGGACGTGCCTTTTTAAAGACAAGAATTGCCATTATGAATCAGTTTGATAAGAAGTCACTACCTTATCGAGCTTTAAAAAATCACTGGAGACTCTTCCAAAAGGACAGCCGTAAGTTATCTCTCAACCCTTTTTACTCAAAGACCTTCCATCAAACATTATGCCCACATGAAGTCGTTGAGAAGACACTGAATTTCTCAGAAGAACTCTCCAATTATTATAACCTCTATCAGCTTTTGCTTTTTCACTTTCAGGAGAAGAGGGGGAATGAGTTTTTTGAACTCATAGAGGAGAATATAAGCAAGGTCAATCATTACTTCAAAACAGTCTTTAGGACTTTTCGTAAACATAAACAATACATCAAAAATGCACTAGAAACACATTACTCAAATGCAAAATTGGAGGGGACCAATAAGCTTATCAAAGATATTAAACGTCTAGGCTTCGGTTTTAGAAACTTTATTAACTTTAGGAAGCGTGTTTTCATCACTCTGAACATACAAAAAGAGAAAACCTATCAGGTTCTCTCTAGATGTTAGCTTTTCGTCACCCACTACAGTTGACAAAGAGCCGTTCTTTTGCTTTCGTTTTAGTCTTCAGATGATTCCACAATTGCTTCATCAACAGCAATGTTTTCAATAACTTCAACTTCGTTAACTGAAAGTGGTTCAATGTTACGGTAACGAGCCATACCTGTACCAGCAGGGATAGTCTTACCAATGATAACATTTTCTTTAAGACCAAGGAGATGGTCTTTCTTACCACGGATAGCTGCATCTGTAAGGACACGTGTTGTTTCTTGGAAGGAAGCCGCTGACAAGAATGAATTTGTTTCAAGTGAGGCTTTCGTAATACCAAGAAGGACTGGACGAGATGTTGCAGGAACACCACCAGAGATAACAATATCCTTGTTAGCATCTGTGAAGTCAGAAATGTCCATGAGTGTACCTGGAAGGAGATCTGTATCACCTGGATCCATAACACGTACTTTACGAAGCATTTGACGAACCATTACTTCGACGTGTTTGTCACCGATTTCTACCCCTTGGCTACGGTAAACTTTTTGTACTTCTGCAAGAAGATAAGTTTCAACTGACAAGGTATCACGTACTTCAAGGAGACGTTTAGGTTGGATTGAACCTTCTGTCAAGGCCGCACCACGGTGTACTTCGTCACCCACTTCAACTTTCATACGAGCTGTAAATGGAACAACGTATTCACCCATTCCAGTCTTACCTTGAACGAAGACTTTCTTAGTACGTGTTGCAGCATCTTCTTCGATTTCAATAACAGTACCCTTAACTTCAGTGATAACCGCTTCCCCTTTAGGGTTACGTGCTTCAAAGATTTCCTGGATACGTGGAAGACCCTGTGTGATATCGGTGTTTGAGGCTACCCCACCGGTGTGGAAGGTACGCATAGTAAGCTGTGTACCAGGTTCCCCGATAGATTGAGCGGCGATAGTACCAACTGCTTCACCAACTTCAACCGCATCACCTGTTGCCAAGTTGATACCGTAACAGTGACGGCAGACACCGTGACGTGTGTTACATGTAAAGACTGAACGGATAGTTACTTCTTCAACACCAGCATTGACAATAGCAGCAGCCATGTCTTCAGTAATCAAAGTATCTGGACCTACGATTACTTCACCTGTTGTAGGATTCTTAACTGATTTCTTAGTGTAACGACCTTGAAGACGTTCTTCAAGTGTTTCCGTAACTTCTTTACCGTCAGTAATCGCACGGATGAGAAGACCACGGTCTGTTCCACAGTCATCTTCACGGATGATAACATCTTGGGCAACGTCAACCAAACGACGAGTAAGGTAACCTGAGTCGGCTGTCTTAAGGGCCGTATCGGTCATACCTTTACGCGCACCGTGAGTAGAGAAGAACATTTCCAAAACGCTCAAACCTTCACGGAAGTTTGAAAGGATAGGCAATTCCATGATACGTCCGTTAGGAGCGGCCATCAAACCACGCATACCGGCAAGTTGAGAGAAGTTAGAGATGTTACCACGAGCTCCTGAGTCCATCATCATAACGATTGGGTTCTTAGGATCTTGTGTCTCAATCAGACGTTTTTCAAGTGCTTCTTTCGCTTCACGCCATGTTGTTGTAACAGCAACATAACGGTCATCATCTGTCATCAAACCACGACGGAAGGCCTTGTTAATTTCTTCAACACGGTGGTGAGCAGCATCGATAATTTCTTGTTTGTTATCGATAACTGGGATATCGGCGATACCCACTGTCAAACCAGCAAGTGTTGAGTGGTAGTAACCAAGGTCTTTCAAACGGTCAAGGAAGGCTGATGTTTCAGTCGTACGAAGACGTTTGAAGGTTTCAGCGATGATGTTACCAAGATTTTTCTTCTTGAATGGCGCATTAATTTCCAAACTATCAATAACTGTTTGGATATCTTGACCTGGTTCAAGGAAGTACTTATCTGGTGTACTATCTGTCAAGTTTTCATTTGTTGTTTCTTGAAGATATGGAATTTCTGCTGGAATGATTGAGTTAAAGAGAATCTTACCAACAGTTGTAACCAAAATCTTGTGAAGTTGGTTTTCTTTCCAAGGTTTATCAGGCATGCTGTCTACTGCGATACCGACACGGCTATGCAAGTGAACATAACCATTACGATAAGCCATAACTGCCTCATCAATATCCTTGAAGACCATACCTTCACCCTCACGGCCTTCTTCTTCCATAGTCAAGTAGTAGTTACCAAGAACCATATCCTGAGATGGCGTTACGACCGGTTTACCGTCTTTAGGGTTAAGGATGTGTTCAGCCGCAAGAAGGAGCAAACGTGCTTCAGCTTGAGCTTCTTCAGACAATGGAACGTGGATGGCCATTTGGTCACCGTCAAAGTCGGCATTGTAGGCCTCACATACCAGTGGGTGAAGACGAAGGGCCTTACCATCAATCAAGACAGGTTCGAAGGCCTGGATACCCAAACGGTGGAGGGTAGGTGCGCGGTTAAGAAGTACTGGGTGTTCCTTGATAACATCTTCAAGAATATCCCAAATACGTTCATCACCACGTTCAACCATACGTTTAGCGGCTTTCACGTTACCTGCGTATTCACGCGCAACGATTTCACGCATCACAAATGGTTTGAAAAGTTCGATGGCCATCAAACGTGGCACACCACATTGGTACATTTTAAGTGTTGGACCAACGGCGATAACGGAACGTCCAGAGAAGTCAACACGTTTACCAAGCAAGTTTTGACGGAAACGACCTTGTTTACCTTTAAGCATGTGGCTCAAAGATTTAAGTGGACGACTACCTGGTCCAGTAATTGGACGACCACGACGTCCATTATCGATAAGGGCATCTACCGCTTCTTGCAACATACGTTTTTCGTTTTGCACGATGATACCTGGAGCATTCAATTCAAGCAAACGAGCCAAACGGTTGTTACGGTTGATAACACGACGATAAAGATCGTTCAAGTCTGATGCCGCAAAACGTCCACCATCCAATTGAACCATTGGACGAAGGTCTGGTGGCAATACTGGCAAAATGTTAAGAACCATCCATTCTGGTTTGTTACCAGACTTATAGAAGGCATCAAGAACGTCCAAACGACGAACAGCCTTAACACGTTTTTGACCAGTTGCTGTCTTCAACTCTTCTTTGAGTTCAGCAATTTCAGCTTCCAAATCCACTTGTTTCAAGAGATCTTGGATAGCTTCGGCACCCATTTTAGCGACAAATGAACCATGTCCATACTCTTGCAATTTTTCACGATATTCACGTTCTGTCAAGAGAGATTTTGGTTCAAGTGGTGTTTCCTTTGGATCAATAACCACGTAAGCTGCGAAGTAAATAACTTCTTCAAGCGCACGAGGACTCATGTCCAAAGTCAATCCCATACGAGAAGGGATTCCCTTGAAGTACCAGATGTGTGATACTGGTGCTTTCAACTCGATGTGACCCATACGTTCACGACGAACCTTAGCACGTGTTACTTCAACACCACAGCGGTCACAAACGATACCTTTATAACGGATACGTTTGTATTTCCCACACGCACATTCCCAGTCTTTGGTAGGACCAAAGATCACTTCGTCGAAGAGACCTTCGCGTTCTGGTTTGAGCGTACGGTAGTTGATTGTTTCAGGTTTCTTAACTTCACCATAAGACCATGAACGGACCTTAGTTGGTGAAGCTAGTGTGATTTGCATACTTTTAAATCGATTTACGTCAACCACTAGTATTACCTTTCTTTTGTTCTATTGACAATAGCAGCGCTATTCTCACCTTTATCAGCTACCTTAGCAGAGAGAGTGAACTCCCTCTCTAAAGCTTATTTTATTCTGTTTTATCTGAAGCTTCTTCTTTAGCTTTTTCTAATTCAGCAGCTTCTTTGGCTTGTTGTACACGTGCTTTTTCAAGATCATCAACGTGCATGACATCATCGTCTTCACCTTCATCAAGATCACGTAATTCAACTTCGTAGTCATCCTCATCAAGGACACGCATATCAAGACCAAGTGATTGCAATTCTTTAACAAGTACTCGGAATGATTCTGGTACACCTGGTTTTGGAATTGGTTTACCTTTAGTGATAGCTTCATAGGCTTTCAAACGTCCGTTAACGTCATCTGACTTGTAAGTCAAGATTTCTTGAAGGATATTTGATGCACCATAAGCTTCAAGGGCCCAAACCTCCATCTCACCGAAACGTTGTCCACCAAATTGTGCTTTACCACCAAGAGGTTGTTGGGTAACAAGTGAGTAAGGACCTACTGAACGAGCGTGAAGTTTATCATCAACCATGTGGTGAAGTTTGATCATGTACATGACACCAACTGACACACGGTTATCAAATGGTTCACCTGTACGACCATCGTAAAGGATTGTCTTCGCATCACTATCCATACCTGCTTCACGAACAGTATCCCAGAGGTCTTCTGAGCTTGCCCCGTCAAAGACTGGTGTTGCGATGTGAATACCCAAGTTACGAGCAGCCATACCAAGGTGAAGTTCCATAACCTGACCGATGTTCATACGTGATGGCACCCCAAGAGGGTTCAACATGATATCAACTGGTGTACCGTCTGGAAGGTAAGGCATGTCTTCAACAGGAACAATACGAGAAACAACCCCTTTGTTACCGTGACGACCGGCCATCTTATCTCCGACCTTGATCTTACGTTTTTGAGCGATGTAAACACGAACAAGCATGTTAACACCTGATTGCAATTCGTCACCGTTTGCACGTGTGAAGATTTTAACATCACGAACGACACCATCACCACCGTGAGGTACACGGAGTGATGTATCACGTACTTCACGAGATTTATCACCAAAGATAGCGTGGAGAAGACGTTCTTCAGCAGAAAGGTCTTTTTCACCCTTAGGTGTTACCTTACCAACAAGAATGTCACCTTCTTTAACCTCAGCACCGATACGGATAATACCCATTTCGTCAAGGTCTTTGAGGGCTTCTTCACCAACGTTTGGCAATTCACGTGTGATTTCTTCAGGCCCAAGCTTTGTATCGCGTGTTTCTGATTCGAATTCTTCCAAGTGAACAGATGTATAAACGTCATCTTTCACAAGACGCTCACTCATGATAACGGCATCCTCGAAGTTGTAACCTTCCCATGTCATGTAAGCGACGATAGGGTTTTGACCGAGGGCCATTTCTCCACCTTCCATAGATGGACCGTCAGCGATAAAGTCACCTTTTTCAACAATATCGCCAACCTTAACCAAAGTACGTTGGTTATAGGCAGTACCTGAGTTTGAACGACGGAATTTTTGAATAGTATAAACATCAAGAGAACCATCTTCACGACGAACTTCAACTTTATCAGCATCAGAGTAGACAACTTTACCGTCGTGTTGAGCGATAACTGCAGCTCCTGAATCGTGGGCAGCTTGATATTCCATACCAGTACCAACATAAGGTGCTTTAGGGTCAATCAAAGGCACAGCCTGACGTTGCATGTTGGCACCCATGAGGGCACGGTTAGAGTCATCGTTTTCCAAGAAAGGAATACATGCTGTCGCAACGGCAACTACCTGTTTAGGAGAAACATCCACGAAATCTACAAGGTGTGATGGGTACTCTTGGTTATTACCTTGATGACGACCCATAACGATTTCTTCTGCAAATGTTCCATCTTCGTTCAATTTAGAGTTAGCCTGAGCAACTGTGTACTCATCTTCTTCATCGGCAGTCAACCAAACTACTTCGTTGGTTACTTTACCAGTTGCACGGTCAACCTTACGATATGGTGTTTGAATGAAACCATACTTGTTAAGGTGTCCGTATGAAGACAAGTTATTGATCAAACCGATGTTAGGTCCTTCAGGTGTTTCAATTGGACACATACGACCGTAGTGCGTGTAGTGCACGTCACGAACTTCATATCCGGCACGGTCACGTGTCAAACCACCAGGTCCCAAGGCTGACAAACGACGTTTGTGTGACAACTCTGACAATGGGTTGTGTTGGTCCATGAACTGTGACAACTGTGAAGAACCGAAGAATTCTTTAACAGCTGCGGTTACAGGGCGAATATTGATGATTTGTTGTGGTGTCAAGACTTCGTTATCTTGAACTGACATACGCTCACGTACGTTACGTTCCATACGAGCCAAACCAATACGGAATTGGTTAGCAAGCAATTCACCAACAGCACGGATACGACGGTTACCAAGGTGGTCGATATCGTCCACTTTACCGATACCTTCAGCAAGGTTGAGGAAGTAGCTCATTTCAGCCAAGATATCCGCTGTTGTCAAAGCACGAACTTTGTCATCTGGGTTAGCATTACCAACAATTGTAACCACACGATCTGGATCATTTGGTGCAACAACCTTGAATTTTTGAAGAACAACAGGTTCTGTAACCACCGCATAATCGTTTGGTGTGTATACAAATTTGTTCAAATCACCATCCAAGTATTCTGCGATTGAATCAATCACATCACGTGTCATTTCAGTACCAGCTTCAACAAGGATTTCACCTGTTTCAGGATCTACCAAGTTTTCAGCAATTGTTTGTCCCAAAAGACGTGTCTTGATGTTAAGTTTTTTGTTGACTTTGTAACGACCAACAGCAGCCAAGTCATAACGACGTGGATCAAAGAAACGAGCTACAAGCAAGCTACGTGAGCTGTCGGCAGTTTTTGGTTCACCTGGACGAAGACGTTCATAAATTTCTTTAAGCGCTTCATCAGTACGTGAAT